>ERZ773180.43-NODE-43-length-120901-cov-27.218716_pt1 | contig 120901 bp, 91 predicted proteins | sample MGYA00511080_ERZ773180 | MGnify/ENA primary metagenome ERZ773180 (study PRJEB29015, sample SAMEA2738175) | human oral metagenome | biome: human oral; feature: human-associated habitat; material: saliva | place: China | collected 2178 ... | reverse complement strand
GGTTGTCGAAGGCGCTGTGCTGCGGGCCGATCGCGGCGCGGAAGCGCACGCCCATGAGGATGGGGAGTTCACGCACGGCAGGCAGGTCGCCGGTCTCGGGCGTTCCCAGGAGGTCCCCCCAGAAGACGCAGGGTACACCGGCCTCGTTCAAGAGGATCAGCGCGTAGGCGGCCGCCTTGAACCAGGAGGCCACCGTGGAGGCCAAGGACTGTCCGGGCTGCGTGTCGTGATTCTCCACGAAGGTGACGGACAACTCGGGAATCGACGCCGTGAGTGTGCCCTCCCACAGGCGCGACAGGTCGACGTTGCCGTCCGAGACCGATGCCTGGTGGAGGTGGTAGTGAAGAGGCACATCGAAGAGCATGGCGTTGGGGACCTCGTGCAGGTAGGCCTCGAGTTCGCGCACGTCGCCGCTCCAGTACTCGCCGACGGCGGGCAGGAGGCGGCCCGTGGAGGTGCGTAGGTCGTCGAGCCAGCGCGCGTAAAAGTCGGAGCCGACGTGCTTGACGGCGTCCAGGCGCAGCGCGTCCACGCCGGTCGTCTCGACGTACCAGCGGCCCCAGCGGTCCAGCTCGTCGCTGACGCGCGGATCGGTGACGTGCACGTCGCAGCCCATGAGGTAGTCGAAGTTGCCGAACTCGGTGTTGACGGACTCGTTCCAATGCTTGCCTTCAAAGAGCCACAGGCCCTTGCGCTGCGTGGCCTGGTCCCAGTCGATGCCGTGGAAGCACGTCCAGTCCCACGTGAAGTCCGAGTAGGCGCCGCCGCGGCCCGGGAACGTGAAGCGGGTCCACGCCTCGATCATTTCAGGTTCGCCGAGGGCCTCGTGGCGGTCATGAGGGTTGATCGGAGTCGCGCGCACCATTTCGGTCGTGTCCGCGCCCATGCGGTGGTTGAGGACGATGTCGGCGCACACGGCGATCCCCGCCTCGTGCAGGGCGTCGATGGCGGCCAGGTATTCATTCTTCGTCCCATACTTCGTGGGGATCGTGCCCTTCTGATCGAATTCGCCCAGGTCGTACAGGTCGTAGACACCGTAGCCGACGTCGCTGAGACCGTAGTTTCCCTTGTAGGCGGGCGGCAGCCAGATGATGGTGACGCCCAGGTCCGCGATCGATTGCGCGTGCTGCGCCAGGTATCGCCAGTGGCTCGCATCCGGTGCCATGTCCCACGCGAAAGCCTGCAGCATCAGGGGTCCTGCCTCTTGCGTCGAAGAATGCAGGGGCTTCTGTTTCGTGTCACTCACCCGCATATGGTGGCAGGTTGCCAGGCGTTGGGTGTCCTCGTTCGACAAACAGTGGCGGGGTATACACGCGAGGCCGTAGTCGGGCTGAGCAAGTCCATGCGGTTCCCAGCCACGGCCTCGGGCGTGAGCGTCTACTTTCCCTTCCGCAAGCGTTGTTTCACGCCACCCGCAATCCCCGTGGCCCCCTCAGCGATACCCGACACCGCGCTCTTCGCCCCGACCATCACGACTCGCGCCTTTCCTTTCACGGTTTCCTGGACCTCGTCCTCCACGAGCTGCTTGCCGCGCGCCGGGGTCGTGTCGAGGACGTGCTGCGCCCAAGCCTCGGCGTCGATCCCGGGAGGGGGCAGCTCACGCAGATGACCCTTCAGACGTGCTGACTGGGTCTGGAGCGCCATGAAGGTCAGGCCGCTCGACACGAATCCGCCAATGACAGGGACGATCTTCGAGACCCCCTTCGTGAAGCTACTCTTCGTGATGTTGATGCCGATGACGCGCAGCGAGTACTTCACGACCGGGTACCACGTAATGCTCATGAGAGCCCGCTTGGTCACGTGCTTCTGATAGGCGGTTTTGGCGGCGATGCGCGCAAAAGCCGTCAATGACTGGGCGGCTCCACCGACCCCCAGCATGACGCCGAAAAACACCGCGAGCACGCCGAGTATTTCATCGTCCTCGTCCACGTCGGCGAGGAGGTCACGCCACCCGTACAGGTAGGCGAGCTTCTGCATGATCCGCAGAGCGTGCGCGTAGTACTGCATCAGGTCTGCGGGGATCGTGCCGAGCATCGCGAAGCCACCGGGCAGACCCGCCGCGAAGGAGAGTGCGGCCGATTTGTTCGTCTCGTAGGTGATCGTCTCGTCGGCAAGGGGGTCGAGCGCCAGCAGCGGAACACCCGCCAGCGCGGGGCTGGTGGCCAGCGCCCGCTCGATGACCTCCTCGCTTGCGCGCAGCTTCGTCAGTTCATGGCGTAAGAACTCATCGCGGTTAATCCGCACGCCCGAGAATCGAACGACCTTCTTCAGAAAGTCGAGTCCGTGCTGTTCCGCCGACGAGGCCTGCTCAGCGGTAATTCCACGCAGCTCGCCATCCACTCCATAGTCATTCGTCTTGCCGAGCATTGCGCTCCTTCACGTCTCGCTGCCCGCCGACAGCTCACTGACATCTACGCACACTCTAGCGTGGGACCTGCCTCTCCTCATGCACGAGGCCGGGGCTGAGTTCACGGATGAGCGCGCCTCAGCCCCGGCCTCGTCTCCGAGATGCTACTTATTCCAACCGAAGAGCCCCTTGACACCGCCAGTGATCGCGGAGGCGGCGCTCGTCGCACCATCGGCAACAACCTTTGTCGTGCTCTCCAATGCCTGCTGGGCGCTATCCAGCACGCCCGGCCCCTGGTCCTCGGGGGTCGCGTCGCTGACCGACTGCTTCCAGACCGCAGCGTCGACTCCGGGAGGCGGCAGCTCGCGCAGGTGGCCCTTCAGGCGAGTGGACTGGGACTGGAGTGACACAAAGGTCATGCCACCCGACACGATGCCTCCAATGACGGGGATAACCTTCGAGACGCCCTGCGCGAAGCTCTTCTTCGTCACATTAATGCCAATGAAACGCAGGCATTGTTTCATGACCGGGTACCACGAGGTCTTCGTGAGGGCCTGCTTAGTCACCTGCTTCTGGAACGCGGGCATCGCGACCGAGCGCGCGAACACTGTCAGCGACTGGGCCGCGCCGCCAACGCCGAGCATGACGCCGAAGAACATCGCGAGGATACTGATCGTCTCGTCATCGACCTCATCCATGTCACTGAGGAGCTCGCGCCATCCGTACAGGTAGGCGAGCTTCTGCATGATCCTGAAGGCGTGTACGTAATACTGGGTCAGGTCCGCGGGGATCGTGCCGAGCATCGCGAAGCCGCCGGGGATACCAGCCGCGAAGGACATCGCTGCGGACTTATTCGTCTCGAAGGAGATGATACCGTCCGCGAGTTTGTCGAGATCGGTCAAGGACACGCCTGCGAGCACCGGATTCGAGTCGACCGCGCTCGCGATCGCCTCGTCACTCATGTGAAGTTTGCGCAGCTCCTGGCGAAGGAACTCATCCCTCGTGATGCGCACGCCACGGATGCGCACGACCTTCTTGAGGAATTCAATCGCGTACTTTTCGGCCTCCGAGTCCTGCTGTGCGATCGTTTCGCGCAGCTCACCGACACCCTCGGCTACTTCGCCCGTGAGTTCCACTTCGCCGCTCGTGTCGAGCACGATCTCCCGGCCGTCTTCTTCGAATTCACCATTGATGCCAAGCTCGTCGATGTTTTCGCTCATCTTGTTCCTCTACATAGCATTGTTGCCTCAACACAGAGGCGAATAGTCAACAACTATAACCTACTTTTTTCGCGATCTGACGCCCATGACATACCGTCACTTTGCTCGGGTGCAAGAACATCAGGAACGGGCCTACTCTAGTCTCATGTGGTTACTCGCCGCCTGCTTGTCCGCCCTGTTCGCGGGGCTGACGTCGGTCCTCGCGAAAGCTGGGGTGGCGACGACGAGTTCCACAGTGGCGACGACCCTGCGAACGCTCGTCGTCGCAGCAGGAGCGTGGGGCGTGGCCGCCCTGGTCGGATCGGCGTCATCCCTCGGCACCATCGACGGGCGGTCGCTCCTGTTTCTCATCCTGTCGGGCCTGGCGACCGGGGCCTCGTGGCTGTGCTACTTCGCGGCCCTCGCGCGGGGCGACGTATCCCGCGTGGCCCCCATCGACAAGCTGTCGACGGTCCTGGCGATCCTCCTGGCCCTGATCTTGCTGGGCGAGCCTGTGACCGCCTGGGGTGTTGTCGGGATCCTTGTGATCACGGCGGGGACCCTGCTCATGGTCGACCCCGATGACCTTTCTGGGCTGCCGCTCGCCCTGCGCCGGGGCGGTAGTTGGCTCACGTACGCGCTCGCGTCCGCGCTGTTCGCCGCGTTGACGTCGATCTTGGGCAAGGTCGGTATCTCCGGGGTCGATCCGACGCTGGGAACTGCGGTGCGCACGCTCGTGGTGCTGGCCATGGCGTGGGTGATCGTGGTCTGGCAGGGGCGAGCACGCGAGGTGCGGTCGATCCCCGCGCGCGAGCTGGCCTTTATCGTCGCGTCGGGTGCCGCGACATGCGCGTCGTGGTTGGCGTACTATCACGCGCTGAAAGACGGGCCCGCATCGGTCGTCGTGCCCATCGACAAGCTGTCGATTCTCGTCACCGTTGCCTTCTCGGCAATCGTGTTTCACGAGCGTTTCACGGGGCGATACCTGGCGGGTCTCACCCTCATGTGCGCGGGCACGGCGGCCATGGTGGTGGCGTAGGATCTATACAGCCCTATTGTAAAGCTAGAACTAACTTGACGCTATTCTAACCATCTCACGTTGTCACAACTAGATACACGCTAGCACCACGATGAGAAAGACTAAACAACGGCTACTTGTAGCAACCACCACACTCAAGAGAAACCAAAGTTAACAGAAGCATGAGAAGAGTTAGACATCGCAAACCGATGCGTAACGATGTCAAATATGACATCATGTTGCCATGACCGATTCTCTACTAAACAAGGCATGTAGGTCCTTGAAGGTACGGCAAATCAGGCCCCTAACCGCCGGAGGCCAGAAACAGGTACATCTTGTGACCACTGCCCTAGAAGAACCACGAGTGTTGAAACTGATTGACCTCCAGTCCGTTAACGATCCCGCCGCATTAGAAAGAGCGCGACGAGAGGTTGAGCTACTCCAAAGCATAAGCCACCCAAATGTAGTAACCGTCAAGTCAGAGCTGACTTCTATTGGCGATCCAATTCAAGCAGTATTTTGGCTGGAAGATTACTTGGACGGAGAGGATCTTCGCCATTGTTGTCCCCTCGAAAATGTGGAGGAGCTTCAAAGAATGGCCTCTGATGTTGCTTCCGGCTTAGGTGCCCTTCACAACGCAAAAGTGGTTCATCGCGACCTTAGCCCCGGGAACGTACAGCGGCTCAATTCTGGAAAATACGTCGTTATGGATCCCGGTTTCGCCAAACATACTCTCCGGAGCGGCCTTACTATAGGGGGTCAACCGGGGACATTTGGCTTTCTATCACCCGAGCACCTCAATCGATATTCGGGTGCACCTACACCAGCATCAGATGTATTCGCCTGCTGTGCCCTAGTCTACTTTGCCGCTACAGGCAAGTCCCCCATCCCTTTCGATGGAGATGAACGTGACTACTATGAACGCCTACGCAGGGCCAATCATGCACCACTCTCCAATCTACGCACAGATCTCCCTATGGATTTCATTCGCGTTATAGAAAGAGGGCTGCACGCACAACCCGCCCGACGATTCCGAAATGGAACAGAGCTATACCAGGCACTTAAGGAAGCACGATGAGCATTTTAATTAGCGACACCGCCAGGAATAACCTAAGCAGCTGGGCAACAAGGGCAATTCGCAACGGGTACGCAATCGGCGCATGCTTGTCGCCTTTTACCTCGCCAGATAACTCTAATGGTTACAAAAAGTCAGCAAAAGATACAGCAGATGCAATCCGGCAAGCTGGAGGTGAATTCTGGTTCGATCCAATGACTTACGCACTTGACATGCCACGCACCACGGATTTTAAACATTATAACACATGGGGCCTATCAAACAGGATAGATGAAATAACTACGCCAAAAGGCTCAAAGATACACATTAAAAGAATTTACGAAATTCAGACCAGACTGGGGAGCCAACTGCTTGCACCCACACTATTGCTAACAACGCCAAACTCCACAAAGAGTCAACAAGCTTTAGAAATGAGCTGCGAAGCTATCAACATTGAAGGAAAGACATGGCTCACTATCGCAGGAGATCAGCACTTTTGGAGTACAGAAGATGAACTTGACGCCCATATTGGAGCACTGGATCAGTTAGAACCATCTGGCTGGTTCCTTGTCGTAACGCGCGACAATAACTCAATGCCCCCAAAAGCAACACCTGAAGAGATTTACGGCCTTATGCGAACAACGTACGCGCTAAGCCAAGACCGCCCCGTTCACATTTCCTTTGGTGACCTCGCAGGATTGCCAGCAGTAGCCGCCGGTGCTTCGACTATATCCACCGGCTGGGACTTACGGCAACGTATCTGCGCCTACCAAGATTTCGAGGAACGACCTAGCGATCAGCCTGGAGGAGGCTGGTATCATCGCCCAGCGCTGTACGGACTCATGGGGGGATTATCAAAACGCGAATATATGACGCTCACTTCAGAAAAACCAACGTTGGCTAAGCAGCTAGCTCCCGGAGAAATCGGCCCGAAACCCGAACAAGCTTTCAAGCACCACGCACAAGTTCTTAGCGAACTTGTATCCGAATTGAATTCACTTTCAGGTGAAAGTCGCGTTAAAGCTCTGTGCAGCCACTACGAGCAGGCCCTTCCTAGATGGAAAACAGTGGCCTCAATCACCGGCACCTCATTAAGTGCAGAAGACTGGATTCACCCATTCCAACAGGGGCTAAGACTATTCACCACTGCGGAAGGATGGGACTGACGAGACAATCGCTGCATAAACATATTCAAAGCCCCAGAGCCGCTTGGCGACATTCGCTCGCCTCGCTCTGGGCTTCACAATCCATCGATGGTCCGAAAACAACCCGGCCTCATCATTTGCTATTGCCTCGGCTGCACGCTGCCTTGCAATGGTGCCAACCCCTCCAAGCAGTACGACATAATTGTCTGCCCAGGATCGGTATGCGCGCCCCTGAATCATCGCTCGCTGCCAGTTTTTCACCTTTGCTTCTAGAGCAAAGAGAGCCCCCTGAGGAACTAGCTCGGGGATAACGCAGTACGCCCCACCCTTCGTAATCTTAACCGCCCCCACACGATGTAACTTTCGCAACACCGGAGCCAAGTCAGTTGAAGACCAACCAATACGATGTAACAAACTCGATTCCGACAGAGGCCTATTCACATGCAGCATTGAGAGAACAGCACAGTCTGCTTGCACTAGCTGCGGAGGAATGCCACTAGATATTCTCCGTTCCAGCCAATGATTACCTCCAACAAGCGCAATAAAGTCTGGCTGACCAAGCGGACCAGGCACCTCAGAGACGAGTATAACGCCTCTTTCCGACCCCGGTAATGTAGATGCCGCCGGGGACGCGAGCGCATACAATGCACGTTCTTCGCGCGCCTCAAATTGTCGACCGGCATGTGACACCATCGGTTGAACTGTCCGCAGTTCATCTTTAGGTAGCATTTCAGTACAACTCCTACATATGAATCTATTGGGCAATAATTCCCCTCCTATACTTTTAGCATAGTACATATTGGGTATTGACACGCGCGAAGCAATTTCACACGTCTAAGAAATTCCTCTAATTTGTGAACGTCTCAGAGCTTGCTCGTAACCTGTCATAGTGTCTTATCGGACACCGACCACCGATCAGAGCAGCTTGTCGAGCGCCTCTCGGATCAGTCGCTCCTCCCCCGACCCGTTCGTCGGCAAGCGCAGGACGGGAACGCCGTACGCGGCCATGATCGAGTCTTTGCGCGCGTCGCACTGCTGCTGTTGCTCGCTGTTGCCGTGATACTGCCAGCCGTCGACTTCGATGGCGAGGACCAGGCGCCCAGTCACCCGCGGGTACACCCCGAAGTCGAGGGCGCTATCCGTGAACACGAAGGCACGCTGTTCCTCGCTGAGGCGACGAGTGTTCGGCAGCGCGTCCCTGAGGAATACTTCGGTCTGATAGCCAAAGCGAGCGTACCTGGGTTCCGCGAGCGCCTCGCGCAGGCATTGGTCGGCAATGTTCTCGGCGGGCGAGCGCCGACGGTCGGCCCACTTGGCGCGCGAGTAACGTTCGAGCGACGCACTGTAGGCGTTGTAGAGGACATCGAAAATGGAGACGATGTCGGACTGGACGACGGTGCTTGGGTCGTACATTTCGATGTAATCGAGCAGCGTCCTAATGTTTCGGCTCAGGCGGACGCCGCCGTGCGTGGTGACGACGATGAACCGGTCTTTGGCGCGCGACACGATGACGTTCGTCATGGCGTCAGAGTCGTAGAACTCGCGCGCGGCGGCCCGGTCGTGCGCGTTGAGGACCGTGGATAGGACCACCGTTCCCGCGCCGCGCCCCTGGAACTTGTGCGCGGTCTCCGCCAGCCATCGGGCGTGCGCCCCTTCCCCGAGGTCCGCGCGGATACGCTGGCGCAGATTCGTCGCCTGCGCCCGGAACGGGGTCACGATACCGAGAACAAAATCCCCGGACGAGTCCTTATCGTCAGCTTCGATCCCCTCGCGAATGACCCGCAACTCCTCGAGCTGGGCGATAATCTCGATCTCTCTCTGGGAGAAGAAGCTTCCCCCGCGCGCAGGCCGCCGCGCGTGGTTTCCCGGTGCGGCGTAGACGATCGCGAGCGGATCGGGGGCATCCTCCGTCGGCACGCGCATCGGGATGAGCTGGCCGCCGTAGTACATGCGGTTGCAGAACTCGATGATTGCGGGGTGGCAGCGGTAGTGTTCCTTGAGCAGGGTGCTGGGAACTTGTTCAGATTCGGTCATAGCCTTGACGGAATCGAGCAGCGACATCGAGCGCACATCAAATCGTTTCGCGGGCGGTTGCCGTTTGCTTTCGTCCCAGCCCTGGAAGATCGGCCCGATCTGCCGCGCGTCGCCGACAATGACGGCGTTGCGAGCCTTACTCAGCGCCGCCATTCCCTCCGGGAGCAGGACCTGCGACGATTCGTCGATGATGATCCAGTCGAGCAGCGTGTCCTCGGCCAAGTTGTGACGGATCGAAAAGCAGGTGGATGCGACCACCGGGTAGGTGCGCAGGAGAATGTCCGTCTGCCGGTTGAGCCACTGATTGGGACTCAGACGGCTCGGCCGTTCGCGCTCGAAACGGTCCCGGAGGGCGGCGTCCAAAGCCTCGCGGGAACGGCGACGGTACTGCGCGCTCACCTCGACGAGGCCGTGGCGGGCGGCGCGCGCCTCCGCTTCCTCGACGCGGCGGCTGAGTTCGCGTTCGCGGGCCTGGTAGAAGGCGAGCTGGAGCGCCGACTGGACGTCAGGGGCGCCCAGATCAATCCCCTTCAGGGAGCCATAGGCGAAGTAGCGTCGCACCCGCTCGATGATGGCTCGTGGACTGCGCCCGGGCCTCGGCGCACAGCGGGCGAGGGCGAGCAGATCGGCGATGGTCTCGGAGCTGCGCCGCACGACGGCCAGATGAGAAATATTCGCCATCGGGCGGCGGCTTTCTTTGACTTTTTCCTCAAAGAGGAGCCGCTCACGCTGGGTCGCGGTCAGGCGCGCCCGGATCGCCGGGATGTCTCGCGCGTCCTCCCACAGGGCGACGAGCCGCTCCTCCTCTGCTCGCAGCGCGGCCTCGTCGACGCGGGCGGGTGCACCGGGCGAGGCGGTGGACGCTTTCTGGGCCCAGGCCTCGCGCCGTTGTTCAAGGATCCCCTCGCGCCTGTGGAATTCTTGGACGCGCTCCGTTTTCCCGAGGCTGGCGACCAGGAATCCGTAGCCTTCTTCCGTCAGTTTGTCGATGACGTTATCCACCGCGGAGTTGGCACCCGCGACGACACCGATGGTCTTGCCCTGGGCGATAAGAGAAGCGATCAGGTTGAGGATCGTCTGCGTTTTTCCGGTGCCGGGAGGCCCGTCGATGATCGAGATCTGGTGAGTGAGCGCGGCGCGTATGGCGTTGCGTTGATCGAGGTTGGAGTGGAAAGGCATCACGACAGCGTCGCTCGCGCCGGTCGCCGCCAATGCTGAGCCCGCGAGGAATGCTTCGAGGGCGGACCCTCGCGGGGCCTGCGGGAGCCACTCCCACACGTTCGCGAGGATGGCCGCCGGCGCCGCTTCTCCCTCTCCCACCCATCGGGCGTAGCGTCCGCTCGTGTCCAGCATCGCTCCGGCCCGCTGGGCCTGCGCGCGAACTTCGTCACGTACGTAGTCGAGGGTGGCGGCGTTCTTGCGCTGTTCCGGCGTCGCGGGCCTCACCCTCACCTCGTCGCTTGCGTAGCGCCGCAGCGCGAGTGTTCCGTCAGCTTTGCGATACGCCAGGGTGTAGCGGGGATTGCGCGGCTGTTCCGCGCAGCGGAGCGTCCAGATGGATTCGACGCTGTTCCAGCGCTGTCCGCTCACCACAACCTCATCGAGGGCGTCGAGCTCGCGACGCTCGACCTGGTCGTAGAGGCGCACCCGGTCTGTGCCGTATGGGTATTCCTTGCCGTTGGCGTAGGTGACGACGATACGGTCTCCATCGCGGCGTGCCTGCGCGACTTTCCAGGTGCAGTCCAGCCAATTCGGCGCGTCCTTATCGCGAATCAGCACGTGCATCGTGCGCGGATCGACGGATTCCATGCCCCTCCCCTTTGAGTTTTACGCTCAGCATAATCGACTTATCTGACTGGCGATAGGTTGTTGGACACCCACCCGGACCGCCCGCGGGACGCAGATGTGCGTGGCCCCTCGTATCGTGGCGCTATGGGTATGTCACTTGTTTTTCTCCTGGTTGGACTGGTCATGGGCGCTGCGCTCGGGTACGTGGGGGCGGTGGCGCGCCGCGCCTCGCAGCCGGGCGAGGACGTGGGTGCGTTGCGTGCGGAGGCCGCCCGGTGGCAGGCCCGCGCCGAGGAGCTGTCACATCGCGTCGAGTCGGCCGAGTCCCGCTCGGCCGGCGATGCGTCCGTGTTGCAGGCGCTCGCCCCGGTTCGCGTGCAGCTGGAGCAGATGACGGCGCGCGTCGACCAGATGGAGGCCACGCGCGCGCGCCAGCACGGGGCCCTCACGGAGCAGCTGCGCGAGACCGCCCAGCGCGAGGCCGAGCTGGCACGCACCACCGCCTCCCTGGAGGGGGCGCTGCGGTCGCGCAGCGCGCGCGGCACGTGGGGCGAGGTTGAGCTCGCCCGAATCCTGGAGGCCTCGGGGATGCTGCCGCACGTCGATTTCGCGGAACAACGCTCGATTGGTGCGCTCACTCAGGGACGAGGCCTGGGCGCAGAACGTGCTTCGTCTGACCGTGGGCGACCCGACGTGACAATTCACCTGCCCGGGCAGGGCTTCCTTGCTCTCGATGCGAAGGCTCCGATGGACGCGTACCTGCGCGCGTGCGACATCGAAGAGGGTGGCGAGATGGCGGAGGCTCGGCGACGTTCCGAGCTGGTGGCGCACGCGAAGGCACTGCGTTCTCACGTCGAGGCGTTGGCGTCGCGAGAATATGCGCGGGCTCTCGGTTCCTCGCCCGAGCTGGTCATTCTATTTGTTCCCTCGGAGGCGGCGCTGAGCGCCGCGCTGCGCGCGGATGCGGCACTTTTGGACGACGCGATGGCACGCGGGGTGGCCCTGTGTTCCCCCGTCACGCTGCTGGCGGTTGCGCGCACGTGCGCGACGGCGTGGGCACGCACGAACATCAACGAGCAGGCCGACGACATCATTGCGCTGGGCCGTGACCTGTACGAACGCCTCGGAGTCGTCGCCGGCCACATCGAAAACCTGGGCAAGAGCCTGGCCAAGAGCGTCGACTACTACAACAAGGCGGTCTCCTCGATGGAAAACCGCCTCCTGTCCCGCGCGCGCTCCGTCACCGCTCTGGAGTCGGCCTCGAAGAAGCCCATGACGGCCACCGACATCGATCCGGACGCCGCCCAGGTCCGCGCCTTCACGAAGCCGGAGCTACGCGAGAAGCAACACACTTGACATATGCTCAAATTCAACAGCGTATCAGCGCTACTGATGCCCAACTCACACATCCCACGATCAGCTTGATGCGGCTCAGAATCGCAATCATTGCCCTCGTTGCTTGTCAGGACCACACACCTTGAGAAAAGGAGTAAAATAACTCTAACGACAAGCCACCCTCCGAAAGAAGGTCATCCCGATGCCGTGGACCGACAGCGAGCGACGAGAAAATTTCAGCAAAACACTGCTCAAGATGAAGACAGTGTTTGATACAGACCCTGAAGCGGCTGTTCGCAGCCAGAATTTCATTCAAACATTTCACCAATTTGTTGCAGAGGACCTGACCAGCCACTTAACCCCGAAAGCGAGGACGCAAAACATTAGAGTCGTCCAAGAAGCGAAAGTTTTCGGGTCATTCAAATCGAAAGATGTTGACGTCGCCGTGATACATCCAACCAACGGCCCCCTGCTCTTGATCGGAGTCCGTAGTCAGATGAGCTCCGTTGGCAAAAATGTTCTCACATACTACCAAGACATAATCGGAGAAGCGATTTCTCTTCAAGAACGCTTCCCAATGTGCGCGACCGGTTACGCTTATCTGCACCCCCTCCAAGTCGTGCCCTGGCAGAAAAAGGATGGAAAATGGACCGGAGCCGAAAGCCCGGATCACTCACGCTTCGCGCGAATGTACGCAGGAATCGGCAGCCGCGATGATCGTCTCTACAAACATCAACTCGGCTCATACGATCACTTTGCATACTCAGTTGTCGACTTCCAGGCCGCCGAACCTCAGCTGCGCGACGATATTGTGTGCCAAGCAGTCCCGGACCTTGACATGTCGATTCTCAGCTTTGTCCCACGCCTGGTCGATACCTTCAATAACAGAAACCTATGGATACAGGACATCTTCGAAAAACCTATTCGAGGATAGAAGGTAAGAGGGAATGTTGAGCCTGCCGGACCAATATCTTCCAAGCAAACCCAACATCCAAGTCACGACTGGGATTTACGCCAAGCTTCAAGCTCGCTCACACCGGCGTACACTAGCTCCAAGCCTTCCGTGCCGACCAGGTCTATGATTGCCGGCTCTCCCGTCCTATAAGCAGACAATACGTCGTTCGAGCGCAGTGCCGAATCCAGACCAGAATAGTTCAATTTTCCACTTGATTCTTCGGTAAGAATACGAACAGAGTCGGCTTCGCGAGGCACAGCGATCATTACACCACCGCCAAGAGAATGAATCTGCAGCTCACTAGTCAACAGCGTCAACGGCGTATACCAAGATGCCAACAGACGTAGAGCAGACTCACCTTTTCGCAGATAACCACACAGGACGCTATTGGAAGCAACCCAACTCGCATCATTGAGGTACAGACGCGGTCGATCGCTAAACGCAGTCAACAGCACGTCCGGACTTCGCACACCTGGAACACGATACCACGGAGAACGAATACGACATTTGTAAGCCATATCAATCCCCTGTCGTTCACCGTATGCGACATAGCGCCTCTCCGACTCTGTCAATTCTGCCTTAGGCGCCCACAGCTTTGCAGTCACGGGAATTGAACGAGTGCCTACACCCGCACCGAAGAGCTGGCGCGAGGATTCGACCGTAGGAAGCAAAGACACATCAGGAAGCCCATATAATTCCTGTTGCGCAGAACTTGGATGAAAATAGCTTTTATTCCCCGACACATAACCGATACTAAACTTGACACGCTTATCCGCTGCTGTCGAACAAGAAGTCAGTTGGTCAAGGACGTCAAGCGTGTCACGCGAGAGCAGGGCACGCTGGAATACGCGTTCCCCCGCAACTACATCTGCGACAGAAACCGCGACGTTCGGAGCACTGTCAACATCGAAGTCGTAACTGAGAGCATCCCGAGCAATGAACCTGATCGTATCAGTGGCCCCACCTTTACGATCTGCAAAAAGGATAAGAACGTTCTGAAGTATATCAGAGAATACCCTCTGCTTAACACGTAAGACACTCAAGGATCCGAATGTTTTCGACAAATGTTCCCACAGAGGTCGCGCGTAGCGCACATATGTGAAGTCTAAAGGTAAGACAAACGCAAGCCTGCCTCCTTCCTTCAATAGTGAAGTCGCTTTTGCCACAAACGACATCCAGACGCTTCCCGATTTATCCATTTGCACACCCATTGCACGCTTCGAAGCAGATAGCGCATTTGCTTTGAGGACTGCATCTAACTCACGGACCCGCACAAATGGCGGGTTTCCGATCACAACATCCACTTTCGGCAACACTACATCGCCCAGAAAGTCTCCAACATGCAGGTATCTGGAATCAACAGCGCCAGAAGCTGTCGCCTTCGCAGCAACATCGGAATCTAGTTCACACGCATGTAGGACGAGTTTCTTCCACCCGCGAGACCGCCCATATCGCTGCACGGCAAGGGCAAACTGACCATCACCCACACTCGGCTCCAAGATAACGTCCTTCTCAGACCGCACCGCCCAGCGCGTCATGCAATCCGCAGCCACATCGGGCGTGAAATAGCGCCCAGCCTCCCGCTCGGCCGTGCGAGGCGCACGCGCACTCATCGCAATCTTGCGCCCAAAGTCTTCAATATCTTCGAGCAGATACACTCGCCCATGCATTGTCGCAACAGGTTTTGGCATATCCGCCGCAACACCCGACTTAACCGATTGCGAGCGACTTGCCCATACTTTGAAGGTATTTACTGATATCCCCAACAATTCAGCAGCCCTCCGACTATCAACCAGCCCATTGACTGCCAATTCATTCCCAAGGCGCTCACTCATGTTAGTCATTGTACACGATGCGTTTCATAGCCGCTCGAGTCACGCAGTACTCGTTTCTAATCTCAAGCTAAGAGTAATAGGCACAGTGTCTATCCGTCTGGCACCCAGCGATTGATCAGTTCACTTCCCCAATGTGAAATGACATGCCGCCTTTACCGATGGAGTCATCACGCTCCACTTAGGTTCGCATGTTCTTTATGACGGAACTAAGGGGCTCGTGAGAGCATCAGCAAAGCCGTCCAACTGCGCGCGGATCTCCTCAAAAGGCCGGTCCAGGTCGAGCGTCCTCACGCCGATCTGGTTGCCGCTCATGCGATACGTGACGTCGGGCTGGATGTCCTCGTCGGTCGCGGCGTACAGGAGCATGCCCGACACCTCGGTGCTCTCCCCCGCGCGCTCGAAGGCAATCTGCTTGTTCTTCACGTACGCGAAGATCTGATAGAGGTGCCCCGAATGCACGGTCCTCTTGTCGAAGTTGCTCTGCATCGTGGACGTGTAGTACTTCGCATCGATGATGAGGACGCGGCCGCGAGCGCTCAGCGTGATGTCGCTGCGCATGGCGGGCAGGCCCTTCGAAACCCCGTCGTCGAGCACCCAGTCAATGAAAGAAGCGCTGGCGTTCAAACGTGGGTGTTCCCTGCGGTAGTACTCGAGGATGAACTTTTCGTACAGGCGGCTCATGCGCTGCTCGTCGAAGAAATGCATCATGCGCACGCTGCCGTCGCTCTGGGTTTGAAGCAGCCCTTTGACGACGAGCCAGCATACGGCCATCAGCATGCGGTAGGTGCGGTTGTTGCGGTCGTATCGCATGTTCCAGTCGACCGTGTGCAGGTCAATGTCGCGCACGTCTGCGAAGAAGACCATGAGCTTCTTCAGGCTCTTCTTGCGCGCCCGTGAGATGTCCGAGCGCACGAGCAGCGCGGCAGTCGCCTTGATGATGCGGTTCATCGTCGTGTCGACGCTGAACTCGTCGTGGGAGCACACCAGCTGGCGGCGCCAAATCGCCTGCGATTTCACGGACTCGGTGACTTCGATTTTGCCGCGCAGGGAGGAACGGGCCTCACTCCGGCTCACGTACTCCTGCCCGAGGCCTCGTTTGAGTTGGAGGGACACGCCTCGCTCGAGGATGGCGGCGCACAGCTCGGCCGCGTTGTCGAAGTCCTCCGTGGCCACGGCCCGGTAGCCCTGCTCGGTGAGCGCCGAGAAGGCGTAGGCGAGCATGTGGAAGACGTTGCGGACGCGAATCACCGCAGCGACCTGCGCAGCCTGTCGGTCCACTCGCGGACCTTGCCGGGTTCGTCGAACCAGTATTCCTTGAGCATCGGGATGAGCTCGTACTCCACGATCGAGGCCAGGGCCGCGTCGGTGCAGGAGTCGGCTTCCATGTTGCAGAAGTAACTGTGTCCGATGCAGAAGCCCTCGCCGAGAGACTCATCATCGGCAATCGCACTGTTAAGGGATTCCACCTCGCGCACCAGGGCCTCGAACCTCGGACTATCGAGGCCAGCGCAGTAGTCGCGGAAGCCGTCGGAATCGAAGGCGGGACCAAGTTCCACGAAGGCAAAGCGGCGTCGCAGCGCGTAGTCGAGCATCGCAAGGCTACGGTCCGCCGTGTTCATCATGCCGATGATGTGAACGTTAGTAGGAACGCTGAACAGTTCGCGGGAGTAGAGGAGCTGGAGCTTGTTCTCCGGCCCACGTTTATCGCTCTCGATGAGCATAAACAGCTCGCCGAAGATCTTGGAGAGGTTGCCACGGTTGATCTCGTCGATGATGAAGAAGTAAGCATTCTCCTCATCCTCAGCTGCCTTCTTACAGAAGGAGTAGAACGCACCCTTCACCAGCTCGAACCCCGCGCCGGAGGGACGATACCCCTCGATGAAATCCTCGTAAGAGTAGCTCTGGTGGAACTGAACGAGCTTGACGCGCAAAACATCCTTGACGCCCATCATCGAGTAGGCGAGACGCTTGGCCGCATAGGTTTTACCGACGCCGGGTGCGCCCTGCAGGATGATGTTCTTCTTTGCTTTCAGCAGGCCCACGATCGCGTCGTATCCCCTGCGGTCCATGTAGACCTCTTTGAGAAATTTCTCGACGGGATACTCAGTCAAGGGCGCCGGCATCTCCTCGCCGTCGAACGCGCCGTCCTCTTCCTCGAAAAAAGCCTTCAATTGAGCCAGTCGGTCGGTGTAGTCGGTGATCTCGGTGAGGGTTTTCCTCACCGGCCATGGCTCGTCGAGGCTCCAGTTTCCCTTGTGGGTCCAGCGGACCCCGCGGACGTTCCGGTAGTGCTCGGCGTCCGCATCGTAGACGTAGTCGCCCGTGACGATACCTCGCCCGATGATCTCCGTGGTGCCTCTTTTGGCGAAGACTACGTCGCCCGGCTTCATCTCGTTCGCGAACTGCCACAGGGCGTGGATGTCATTCTTTTGAGTGCCGTTTTCGGGGTAGGTCTGAAGCATCTGTTGCTTCAGACCTTGTTTAGTCGCATAGGAGCTTAGATCCCCGACCTCACCCCAGGCCAGTCCCATGATTCCACGCTCGTAGAACTCGTCCCACTTGCAGGCGCCCCGGCCGGGGGCGTAGAGCCAGTAGCGCACGGTCTGAACGCCATCATCCCCGAGAGCAGATGCCTGCATTGTCGCCTCCTTGCCAAGCGCGGCCATAAGTACCGACTATCCGTCGCCATGGCCACACACTACCACCGCGTGACTGGCGACATGCTTCACGCTCGCGCTGGCTCGACAGCAAAGCCGAGCCGCACCCTCGCGCGACCCGGCCACCGCCTCGTCAGTGCGCACTCCTCAGTCAAGCTCCGCCAACACGCCCACGTCACGTGCGGCCTGACGTAGGCGCTTATCGCGCGTCCACAGCGACACACCGGGGGTCACGACGACGCTCGCCAGGAGCGCCGCGTCGACAGCACTGAGGCCCCTGTCCCACAGCCGCCGCTCCTCGACGAGGTGCCGCACGCCTTGATCATCAACGTTGCGCACGATCATCAAGCGTTCAAGCGCTTTCAGGATGATCGATCGATTCTTGAGATTCCCCAACGCGAGCTCGGTGATGACGCTCTGGTGCACGCACACCTGGTCGCGCTCGAGCAGGTCGACCAGGACCGGCTCAGTTTTTCGTAGGTGATCAATCCAGATGTTCGTGTCGACGAGGACTCTCATGCGCGCCTACGGCCCCGCGGCGCAGCCTCCGCCGCCTGATCACTGCCACCGAGCGCAGCGAGCTGCCGTCCCGTCTCAATCCGGACAAGGAGTTCCACCGCGTCCCTGATCAACGCGGAACGTTCACTGATCCCAGTGAGTTCCTCGGCGCGTGCAAGCAGGTCATCATCGAGTGTCACAGTGGTTCTCATAGCTACCTCCACATTCAGGATAGCATCGTGAGCGTCATCATTTGATTCGACTATTGATGCTCACTCACGCTCACGCCCCCTCTGACCAACAGCAAGGCCGGGCCACGCCCTCGCGCGACCCGGCCACTGCCTCGTCAGATTGAGACCTTTTAGGCGACTTCGACCATCGTGAGCGGAACGATTCCGCTCAACGTGTCCCCCAGCATATCTTCGGCACGATCGAGCTCATAGCGCATCTGCAGGTTCATCCAGAACCCCGGGGTCGTGCCAAAGTAGCGGGACAGCCGCATGGCAGTATCCGCCGTGATCCCGCGCTTCCCATGGACGATCTCATTGATACGACGGGGCGGAACATCGATAGCGACGGCAAGCTTATGCTGTGTAATTCCAAAACCCTCGATGAAGTCCTCCATGAGGACTTCACCCGGGTGAATCGGAGCAATTTTAGTGGTAGTCAACGATCTCAACCCCTTCTGGACCAGCGTCGCCCCACCTGAAGCAAATACGCCACTGATCATTGATTCGGATACTGTACTGTCCTGCTCTATCACCGCGCAGATGCTCGAGCCGGTTGCCCGGAGGAACCCGAAGATCCTCGAGACGACACGCGGCGTCAATCTGCCGCAACTTGCGCAGTGCGACGCGCACGATGCGCGCGTCGAGGGAAGGAACAGGATCCCTCGCAAACAACCGCTCAGTCTGACGATCCCCGAATGACTGGATCATGACGCAAGAATATATCGAATCTCGTTATTAACGCAAACCGTTAAGCCGTGCTGTTCTTACATTCTCACTTTTCCTCTGCCAGACGGACCACAACAACAAAGCCGGGCCGCGCTCAATGCTCGACCCGGCCTTGTTAGAACCTATTTAAAGCTAGGCTCAGACATTAAACCTGAACTCCACTACGTCGCCGTCGGCCATAACATAGTCTTTGCCTTCCATGCGCACCTTGCCGTGGGCGCGGGCCTCAGCTACAGAGCCGTACTCCACCAAGTCGTCAAAGGAGACAATCTCAGCCTTAATGAAGCCGCGCTCAAAGTCGGTGTGGATCACGCCGGCAGCCTGTGGGGCGGTCCAGCCCTGGTGGATAGTCCAGGCACGCGCCTCCTTGGGGCCAGCGGTCAGGTAGGTTTGCAGGCCCAGGGTCTTAAAGCCCACGCGAGCCAGCTGGTCTAAACCAGACTCGGCCTGGCCGTTGTCGGCTAGCATTTCGGCGGCCTCAGCCGGCTCTAGCTCCACCAGTTCACTTTCAAACTGGGCGTCTAGGAAGATGGCCTCGGCGGGAGCGACCAGTTCACGCAGCTGTGCCTGCTTGGCCTCATCGTGCATGCCGGCGTCGTCCATGTTGAAAACGTAAATGAACGGCTTAGTGGTCATCAGCTGGAAGGTGCGCAAAATGTCTGTATCCAGCCCGGCTGCCTTAGCGCCGGCAGAAAGCATGGTGCCTTCCTCAAGCACCTTCAAAGCATCCTTAGCGGTTTGCAGCACGGCGGGGTCAGTCTTCTTGCCGCGCACTTCCTTCTCCAGGCGCGGGATGGCCTTTTCCAGGGTCTGAATGTCAGCCAACACCAGCTCGGTGGAAATAGTTTCGATGTCTGACGACGGTTCAACCTTGCCGTCTACGTGCACCACGTCCGGGTCGTCAAAAGCGCGGGTGACCATGCAGATCGCGTCAGCTTCACGAATGTTAGCCAGGAACTGGTTGCCCAGGCCTTCACCTTCGCTAGCCCCGCGCACAATTCCAGCAATGTCAACGAAAGACACCGTAGCGGGCAAAATGCGCTCACTACCGAAAATCTGCGCCAGTTTATCCAGGCGCGCGTCGGGAAGCGGCACAATACCCACGTTGGGTTCGATGGTCGCAAAGGGGTAGTTAGCCGCCAGGACGGTTGCGCGGGTAAGCGCATTGAACAGGGTGGACTTGCCTACGTTGGGCAGTCCCACAATTCCGATAGTTAGAGCCACGCGCCTAGTTTAGCGGGTTTGCGGCCCGCTTTGATTACTTGCCGGTTTCCTCAGCGTTCTTGGCGGGCTTGGCCTCATCGGCAGCCTTGGCGTCCTTGGCGCCGGCCTTTGTGTCCTTGGCGGGCTTGGCCTTCTTCTTGTCCAGTTCCTTCTTGAAAGCCCACACGTTGATTTCCTGGCCTCGGTAGTCCAGGTGGCTTACGGCCAGCTCACGACAGCCGTTGTGGTCATAGAAACGGGCGTTCTTGGCAGTGTTGGTAACAAAGGCGTAGTTAGAGCCGCCAGTGGCCTTCACAAACTTGGCGATACCTACATCCAACATGCCGGTGCCGATGCCGCGTCCCTGATGTTCGGGGTGCACTGCAATAACTTCCAGGAACCAGTCATAGTGGGTGTTTAGTTTTACGTGCTGGTCGGCTGCGTCGGTAAGGGTAAGGAATTCTAGTAGCGGCTTTAGTGGGATGTACTTTAGTAGGCCTACACCGCCGTTAAGCAGATACGGCAGAAAAGGCATTTCCTGCTTTTGCAGTAGTGCATAGCCGCGCGGCTTACCGTCTTCGCAAGCCACCAGCACAGATTCGCGCTTAAGGAAAATTTTCACCAGCATGCGGTGCAAGGCGAAGTGAAATTGGTCGAAGGTTACACCCGGCCGTAGTTCCGGCTCTGTCAGCCGAAACAGGGGGTAGTCTGAGAAGGCATCCGCACCAATGCGGGCCAAAACATCCAGATCCTGCACAGTACCCGCGCGGTATTCCAAAACGACTCCAAGATTACGATCCAGCTTTACAACAAAACGGTAACATGTATCGCTCATAGCGTGTTGCTAGTTTTCCGTGACTTATAGCCCACATCGTATATAAGGCTTTACTTCAGTTAGTAACGACGACGTGGCTACGTGCGCAAAAATGGCGGCTTTCTGCGGGGTATAGACCTGGGATAGTAGGAAATTATGAGTATCGTTAACGCAATTGCTCTTTTGTTGTTGGGTATCACACTTGGTACTGCGTTGGGTTGGGCCCTGGCCACGGCCCGCGCAGCCCGCCTGGCAGCTAACGGTGGGGAGGTGGCTCGCATTAAGGCCGACGCCGCCGGGGCTAGTGCCCGCGCGCAGGCCCTGGAGCAGCAGTTACGTACTGAACAGCAGCGTACTTTGGAGGCCCAGCAGCGGGCCCGCCAAGATGGCGCGGTACTCACCGCCCTTGAGCCGGTGCGCGAGCAGCTGGAGCATATGGCCTTGCGGGTGGAGCAAATGGAGCTGCAGCGCTCCAAACAAAACGCGATAATTGCTGAGCGCCTGCGAGCTTCAGACGCCGTCCAGGAGCAGCTGCGGGCCTCCACCGCCTCCCTGGAATCGGCGCTGCGTTCACGTTCAGCACGCGGCATGTGGGGTGAGATGGAGCTGCGCCGGGTCCTGGAGCTGGGCGGGATGAGCGAACACATCGATTTTGAGCTGCAAAAAAGTGTATCCACTTTACGTAAACAAAACCGCGCTGGCTCTTTAAACGCGGCCTCCTCCCCCACTAACGGCTCTGCGCGCCCAGATGCCACGATTTTGCTGCCCGGTGGGGAATTCTTGGCCATTGACGCTAAAGCCCCACTGGATGCCTTCCTGCGCGGCGCTGATGCAGGCGCTAAAGGCGATCAAGACGCCGCCAACTCTTACCTGTCCGATCACGCCGCTGCGGTGCGTTCACACATTAATGAGCTCATCCGCCGTAACTACCCCGAGCAGCTGGGCCAGGGCCCCCAGTTCACCATCATGTTTATCCCCTCTGAGGCGGTGCTTAGCGCCGCCTTGGAGGTGGATGCCAGCCTGCTTGAATACGCCCTGGCTAACGGGGTGCTGCTAACCACCCCTATCTCGCTGTTGGCGGTGGCCCGTACGGTTGCTGATGCCTGGATGCAAAACGCCATTAACGACGACGCCCGTCAGCTTCTAGCTATCGGCTCCACCCTGTATAAGCGCCTGGGTACGGTGGCCCGCTATATGGATGATTTAGGCGCCAGCCTGCGCCGCAGCGTGCAAACCTATAACAAGACGGTGAACTCAATTGAGAAGAACCTGCTAAGCACCGCCAAGGGTCTAGAAAACCTTGGCAACACACTCACTAGCCCCAGCCCAATTGCCAGTGAGGCGGCCCAAATCAGGAGTTTTAGCGCCCCTGAATTAACTAACCCTGACCTAGAGGACCCGCGTCAACGCTAAAGCGTTAAACCAGGCTGGCGTGCAAACCCAGCTTAAAGCGTTAAACCAGGCTAAACAGGCGTGCAGGCCGCAGCCTAGCTGCGGCCTGCACGTTTGGTCACTATTGCGTCAGGCTAGCGCCCGCGCCTAGACAATGCCGTTTATGCTTAGCTTTCAGTCCTGAGCCGGTAGGCGGTGGGCTACACGCTCGGGCACGCGGTCGGTGTCAGGCTGACCGATTAGGTCCTGCGGAGCCTGCTTACCGCGCGAAATGTCAGCCATGGCGTGGCGGTTAACCACCTTGACGCGCTCACGGGTCTTGCCGTTAGGCAGCTCGCCAAAGTCCTCACCTAGCTGACGCTCGTAGGCGTCTAGCAGCTCCCAACCCTCCCAGGTGGTGAAGGGGATGTCACGGCTAGAGAGCAGCGCAATCATGGCGTCGTGCCCCACGGCGTCGGTGGTGGCGTGCAGCAGCCCAGCATTAGCGTCAGCCACCAGGTTAGTAATGGTTTCCTGGGCGTCAGACTTGGTGGAGCCAATCAAACCAATCGGACCACGGCGAATCCAGCCGGTGGCGTACATACCGGTCAACGGCTTGCCGTCCTCACCTAGCACGCGGCCACCCTCGTTAGGAATCACGTGGCGCTTAGAGTCAAAAGGCATGCCCTCAATCGGGCTGGAGGCGTAACCAATGGCGCGGTAAACAGCCTGTACCGGCCAGTCAGTGAACACGCCGGTGCCCTCCACCGTGCCGTCACCGGTTAGACGGGTGCGCTCAGTGCGCAGCCCCACCACGTGACCAGCCTCGTCGGTAAGTACCTCGGCGGGAGACTGGAACAGGTGAATGTGAATGCGGTGCGAGGCAGTTAGATCCTCAGGCTCCTGCATGGCGTAGCCTTCAAGCGCCTTAACTACCTGACGCTGCTGGTTGGAGGACTTCAGCGCAGCCTCACTGCCGGCGTCGTACTCAAAGTCAGCCTCATCCACCAGCACATCCACGTCACGCTGCTTACCTAGCTCGCGCAGCTCCAGGGGGGTGAACTTAACCTGGGCCGGGCCACGGCGACCAAAGACGTGCACGTCAGTGCAGGGGTTAGTCTTGAGAATTTCGGCCACGTTCTCAGGGATTTCAGTGACCATCAGGTCCTCAGCGTGCTTAGCTAGCACGCGGGAAATATCTAGGCCCACGTTACCTACACCCAGCACAGCTACTTCCTTAGCCTCTAGCGGCCAGGTGCGCGGGTGGTCGGGGTGACCGTCGTACCAGGAAACAAAGTCAGCGCCGCCATAACATTCAGGGGCGTCAGCGCCAGGAATGTTTAGGGGTGCGTCAGTGTCAGCGCCGGTGGAGAAAATAATGGCGTCATAGTGTTCGTGTAGCTCAGCTACGCTCACGTCGCGGCCAACTTCCACGTTACCGATCAGGCGAATATCGCCGCGCTGCAAAATCTTGTATAGCGCCACAATGATCTGCTTGATACGCGGGTGGTCGGGAGCCACGCCGTAACGTACCAGCCCGTAGGGTGCAGGCAGGCGCTCGAACAGGTCAATGTTAACGTCCAAGCCTGACTTAGACAGGATATCCGAGGCGTAGATGCCGGCCGGGCCAGCACCAATCACTGCAACGTTTAGAGCGGTCACGATTTTCCTCAAGAATAAACGGAGATTAGGAAGTAGGGGCAAGCTTCACGGTTAGCGCACTGCCCACCCTCAGCAAGCGCTTCTAAGGCTACCCCAAGAAAACTACCCCCGCCGCTGGCGAGGGCAGTTTTGTGGTCAACGCGGCCCTTTAGTGAGCCGTTGTGCTAAGTGTTAAAACACCAAAATACTTCAGGCGGCGCGATCCACCAGTAGGTGGGCGAAGTCCTCCAGGCCGCTACGTACCAGCTGGGCGCGGCTACGGGCGCTTTCAACTCCCTGGGCCACTTCAGCCTCGCTTAAGCCCTCAGCTTCCAGGCGGGCGCGGGTAGCTTCGACGACGGCGTCGTCCAAACCAGACAGGGCTGCTACCGCCTCATCACACCAAGCCCCAGCCATAGCGCGAGTCTCGGCGGTAACCGGGTGGTTACGCAGCCGCTGCACCACATCGCTAAGCACCTGCTGGCGCTGCAAGTTACCGGTAGACAGCAGCGACAAGATGGCCTGGCCAGCGCTGTCAAGCTCACCGGAAGCCAAACGCTGACGCAGCAGCAGCACCGGCATGGTGTCTACCCCTTCCAGCAGGTCAGTGCCGGGGGTTTTACCAGTGGTTTCTGAGTCAGAGCAAATATCGATGACGTCGTCGGCAAGCTGGAAAGCCACCCCGATCTTTTCACCGTAAAGCTCCACAATTTGCTGGGCTTTAGTGCCCGCGCCAGTAAGCATGGTGCCGTAAAGCCCACACAGGGCAATTAGCGACCCGGTCTTATCAGCTAGCACCTGAATGTAGTGATTCACCGGATCCACGTCCTCAGGGCGCGGCAGGGTCTCATGCAGCTGGCCGGTGCATAGGCGCTCAAACGTGCGCGCGTGCGCCAGCACCGCGTCAGGCCCCAGCGCGGCCACCATCTGGGAGGCGCGTGCCACCAGAACGTCGCCGGTTAGGATCGCGGCTGAGTTACCCCACACCATCTGTGCCGACGGCGCCCCGCGACGCTTAGGGGCGTCGTCCATGACGTCGTCGTGGTACAAGGTGGCGATATGGGTTAGCTCCACGGCCACAGCCGCATCATGCACCTGCTGGGAACAGGCTGCGGCGACGTCACCTAACTGGGCTGTAAGCAACACCAGCATGGGACGCAGCCGCTTGCCACCAGCGGCAGCTAGGTGTGAGGTAGGCGGGTTGATGGTCTCGTCGGCGTTGGAGACTACCTCCATCAGCCGCGCCTCTACCTCATCAAGCTGAGGAACAATAATTTCCTCTAGCTCTGGAACGTCTAACTGCAATGCGCTACTCACGGCACCAGCATAACGGCTACCTGGCTAAGCCAGTGCATAACCGGTTGCGGGTATACGCCCAAGAAGATAGTGCCAACCACTGCCGCGAAGATAGCTACCAGGGCAAAGCCGTCGCTAACTACAACCTCCACGCCCTGAGCGGGCTTGTGGAAGAACATGTTGGAGATAACTCGCACATAGTAGAAAGCGGTGATTGCCGAGCACACCACTGCGGCCACAACCAGCCACAGGGTGTTACCCGAGGCGGCAGTAACAAACAGCTGGAACTTACCCACAAAACCGGCGGTTAGCGGAATACCGGCGAAGGACAGCAGCGCCAGGGCCATAGCAGCAGCCAGCATCGGGTTGGTCTTACCCAAACCGGCGTAGCTAGCAATCTCGTTAGCTTCAGCGCTGATGCCGTTGTGGCTACGGCGCACCAGGCTGACCACACCGAAGGCGGCGATGGTAGCCAGACCGTAAACCAGCGAGTACAGGGCGATCGCGGTCAGTGAAACCGCCTGAGCCCCAATAATGGCGATCAGCATGAAGCCTGCGTGCGAGATAGCCGAGTAAGCCAACATGCGCTTGATGTCCTTTTGCAGCACACCGCCGACGGTACCTACCACCATGGTGGCAATCGCGATTACCCACAGCGACCAGTACAACACCTGGCTGGTGGCCGCCTTAGAGAACAGCGGGTACAGCCCAGCAGTGAAGGCGAAACGGCACAGGGCGAAGAAGGCGGCAGCCTTAACCCCGCTAGCCATGAAGGCGGTAACCGGGGTGGGGGCACCCTGGTATACGTCCGGGCTCCAAGAGTGGAAGGGCACTGCCGCAATCTTGAACAGCAAACCAACCACAATCAAGATCACGCCCACCGGCACCAGCAGGCCAGGTGCGCCCACCTGGGCCCAGCGAGTCATGCCCTTAGCTAGCAGGCTGTAGTCCAGCACACCGTAGACGCCGTAAAGCAGCGCGGAACCAAACAGTAGGAAACCAGAGGCAAAAGCACCCAAAATAAAGTACTTAAGGGCAGCTTCCTGGCTGAGCAGACGACGGTGGCGGGCGGTGGCGCTAAGCACGTACAGGGGCAGGGAGATAATCTCCAGCACCACAAACAGTGCCGCCAGGTTGTTTACGTTAGCAAACAGCATCATGCCGCTTAGGCTCAGCAAAGTCAGCGGGTAAACCTCAGTGGTCTGCCAACCCAAGTGCAGGGACTGGGCTTCCTCAGCGCTACCGGGACGGTCAGCGGCCTGGGCGGCAATGGCGCCGTCGCGAGCACTAGTGCGATCGGCCAGCAAGAACACGCTGAGCAGGCCAATCACGAGCAAGATCAGGAAGGCTGCCTGCGAGAAGCGGTCCTCCACCAGGCCTGGGGCGATAGACCCGTAAGCCACTGAGCTTAAATCAAGCTGGCCCACATTTACCTGGTTAACCACCTCTTTGGTGGGGGTGAGGGTGTCTAGCCAACGTACCGTGGCCAGCACAATCGCCACCGCGATACCGGCCACAGCCAGTACTCGCTGGGTGGTGGGGCGCCAAGCGCGCGGCACTAGGGCTTCAACCAGCACCCCGAGGACTGCGGTTAACGCCACCGCTAGTGCGGGGGCCAAGGCAGCCCAGTTAAATTGGGCTGCGGTAGCAGCAGTTTCGTTCACTTGGCTTCCCCTCCCTGGGACAGGACTGCCGAAACCTGCTCGGGCTGGCCAGTGTAGGCACTAATCAGCTCGGCTTGTTCGGCTAGCAAGTTAGTTAGCGGCGCAGTGAATAGACCCAGCGCCAGCATGGCGATCAGCAGCGGGGTGACCAGCAGCTTTTCGCTCTTGTTCAGGTCACCGATACCCACATACTTTTCCTTGGGCGCACCAGTGAACACCTTCTGGTAGGGCCATAGCGCGTACAGAGCCGCAATAACCACACCCAGCAGGGCGAACAGGCCGGCCGCCGTCGAGACCGAGAAGGTACCGGTGAGCACCAGCCACTCGGGTACAAACCCGCTCAGGCCCGGCAGCGCAATTGAGGCTAGGGCGCTAAACAGGAAGGTGCCGGCAATAACCGGGCTGACGCGGGCAATACCGCCCATCTCGGACAGGCGCGCGGTGCCGGTGCGACGCACCAGGAACCCAGAGATTAGGTACAGGCCCGCGATCGACAGGCCGTGAGCCACCATGTAAACCATGGCGCCGCTGGCCCCAGCAACCGAGCCGCCGAAAATACCCAGCACCATGAAACCAAAGTGGCTTACCGAGGTGTAGGAAATCAGGCGGTACAGGTGGTCTTGCACAATGGCGGCCAAACCACCGTAAATAATGGCCACAATCGCCAGGCTCATCATGGTCAGCGAGACCCAGTGCATGTCGCTGGTCAGCAGCGGCACACACATCACGATCATGCCGTAGGTACCGATCTTGTCCAGTACGCCGATCAGCAGCACGGAGGTACCCGGGGTGGCCTGCTCGGCGGTGTCAGGCAGCCAAGTGTGCAGCGGCACCATGGGGGCCTTGATAATGAACGGCACCAGCAGGCAGATGAACATGATGGTGCGTTCGCTCTGGCCTAGCTCCTTGTAGGTGGCAGCCATCTGGGTGAAGGTGAAGCCCTCGGGGTTGCCGTAGGCGTGCACACCCACGATAGCTACCGCCACCAGCATGACCAGTCCCCCGGCCAGCGAGTAAAGCAGGAACTTCATAGCTGCACGACGACGCTGGGGGCCACCGTAGTTACCGATCAGGAAGTAGACCGGGATCAACATGGCTTCAAAAGCCAGGTAGAAGACGAATAGGTCCTGGGCGCTGAAAATCACCACAATGAACGATTCCAGAGCCAGTACGTGTCCGGTGAAACCGCCCAGCTGCTCCTGGCTCACATCAGAGCGAGCGGCGATAAGCACCAGCGGCACTAGGGCCAGGGCTAGCACCACCATGGCCAGCGAGATCGGGCTCAGCGCCAGCGACCAGCTCACCCCGAACACGGGGATCCAGCTGCCGGACTGGGCGAACTGTAGCTTGTCGGTAGCCGAGTAGTCATAGTTGGCCAGCATGTGACCAGCTAAACCTAGGGTTACCAGCGAGAACACCATGCCCAGGAGCTTAGCCTGGCGGCGGGTTGCAGGCACTAACCACAGTAGGAGCGCACCCAGCATGGGCACTGCCGCCGCGATGGAAAGCACCGGGAATGAAGCGTTAATTACTGACGTGTACATTTACATCTTCCCGTCAAATTTGGGCGGCGACGAGGGCGATCAACAAGGCGACAACCCCCACCAGCATGTAAGCGGCGTAGGAACGCGCGTAACCGTTTTGAGCAGCAGTAACGGCCTTACCAGAACCCTTAACCGTAGCCACCAGGGCTCCAATGACGCCGTCGATGACGTAACGGTCAGAGCGGTCAGCACCATCAGCCAGGGCCTTACCCGGGCGCATGGCCACAGCCTCATTGAGGTTGTCTTGGTATAGGTCGTGACGTGCAGCTTCAACCAGAACGTTGGAAGGCTGAACCACGGTGGCTACCGGGCGACGCACATACATCACCCAAGCCAGGGCCACACCGGCCACTACCAGGATCAAGGTGGCAGCCATGATCACCGGAATAGCCAAAACCGGCTCGCCGTGCTCGTGGTGGCCAACTACCGGGGTGAGCCAGTTAGTGAAGGCGTCACCGTAGCTGAGCGCGCCACCTAGACCCACCGAGAACACCGACAAGATGATCATGGGGACGGTCATCCAGGGGCTGGACTCGTGCGGGTGCACCGGGCCTTCCAGGTCAGTTTCGCTAGTCCAGCGGGCCTTGCCGTGGAAAATCATGAAGAACAGACGCGACATGTAGAAAGCGGTAATTCCGGCGCCAATCAGGGCAATGGAACCCAGGATCCACGGGCGCACACCTTCACCCACAAAAGCGGCCTCAATGATCTTGTCCTTGGAGAAGAAGCCAGAGAAAGGCGGCAAACCAAGGATGGCGATCCAGCCGATACCCATGGTGACCCAGGTGATCTTCATGGCGGTGCGCAGGTTACCAAAGCGACGCATGTTGACCTGGTCGCTCATGGCGTGCATGACGCTACCGGCACCTAGGAACAGCTGGGCCTTGAAGAAGCCGTGGGTGAGCAGGTGGAAGATAGCGAAGGCGTAGCCGATGGGGCCTAGACCCGCACCCAGCATCATGTAACCAATCTGGCTCATGGTGGAGGCGGCCAGTACCTTCTTCATGTCGTCCTTGGCGCAACCCACAATGGCACCAAACAGCAGCGTGATGGCACCAATAATGGCCACGGCCAGCTGGGCGTCAGGGGCACCCTGGTAGATAGCGCCCGAGCGCACCATTAGGTACACACCGGCGGTAACCATGGTGGCCGCGTGGATCAGGGCCGACACCGGGGTGGGGCCAGCCATGGCGTCACCCAGCCAGGCCTGCAAGGGGAACTGTGCAGACTTACCACAGGCTGCCACCAGCAGGAACAGGCCGATAACGGTCAGCCAGCCGGTGGATACGGCACCCGTAGTGGCGGCGGGCAGGACGGCGTCGAAGTCAACCGAGCCCACCACACTCATCATGGCCATCATGGCGGCCAGCAGACCCATGTCACCGACACGGTTCATTACGAAGGCCTTCTTGGCGGCGACGGCGTTCTTGGCGCTGGTGGCCTTTAGGGCGTCGGGAGCGTCGGCGTCGGCAGTGTTCCAGAAACCAATTAGCAGGTAGGAAGCCAGGCCCACGCCTTCCCAACCCACAAACAGGGCCAGGTAGCTGTTACCCAGAACCAGGGTGAGCATGGCTGCCACGAACAGGTTCAGGTAGGCGAAGAAACGACGACGGTCGCGGTCGTGGGACATGTAGGCCACGGAGTAAACGTGGATCAAGAAACCCACGAAGGTAACTAGCCCAACGAAGGTCAGTGACAGCGGGTCAACCCGGATACCCAGGTCTAGCTCCCACTTGCCGGCGCTGAACCAACGCCACAGGTGGTGGTCGGTTACGCGCTGGGAAGCCGGAAGGCTTAGTAGCTTCCAGATCAGGGTTAGCCCAAAGCAGGCGTCAAAACCAGCTGCGGCCAGAGCCAGCCAGTGGCCCCACTTGTCGCTGCGGCGTCCCAGCAGCAGCAACAGGGCGGCGCTAGCGGCCGGGACGGCAACTAGCAGCCAGGCGTAAGCGAGCAAACCAGTAGCGGGCACCGCTAGTGCACCCTGGCTAGAGGCTTGTACTGCGAGAGGAGTAAAGTTCACCGGTTTTCCTCTCAGTGCTTGAGCAGGTCAACGTCATCAACAGATGCGCTCCTGCGGGTCTTAAAGATGGACACAATAATCGATAGCCCCACCACAACTTCAGCTGCGGCAACCACCATCACGAAGAAGGCGAAAACCTGGCCATCAAGGTTGCCGTGCAGACGTGAGAAGGTAACCAGGGCGAGGTTAGCTGAGTTAAGCATCAGCTCCACCCCCATTAGTTCAATAATCACGTCGCGGCGCAGCAGCACGGTGAGCGCACCAATGCTAAAGAGCACCACCGCCAGTACTACGTAAACGCTTAGGCTCACTTTTCCTCCTTAGCAGCGTCAGCGCTAGTTTCGGCTTCAGCGGCCAGAGGCTGGCTCACCTGTGGGGCCGGGGCGCCATTCATGGCGTCCATGCCGGAGTGGCCGTGTACCGCGTTTTCAACCTGTGCCTCGGTTTCCACCGGGAAGGGTGCGCTGGCCTTAGGCAGCAGGGCGCCAGTGTTTAGCATCTGGCCACGAATGCGCAGTACACGCGAAACCGACTCGTCAAGCAGCTTGCCGGAGGCGTCCAGCGCCGGGGCGGCAGCGCTGTTGGTGGTGGCGTATACACCGGAGAAGGGCTTTTGACCCGGGTGCTCACCGCGCTTGGCGTAGGCCTCAAGCTTGTCCTTAGCAACCTGTGCCTGGCCGCGACGCTTATTGGGGCTTTCGCGGTGGGTTAGGGTCAGCGAGCCTAGGGCTGCGGTGATTAGCAGCAAACCGGTTAGCTCCATAACTGTGGAGTAGTCGTGGAACAGCACCTTGGCTAGAGAACCAATGGAGTCGTCAGTAATCTCAGCTGAGAACTTGGCCGGACCCACCAGCTGCGAACGCATTAGCGCCGTCACCAGGGTGACTACCAAGCCCAAGCCCATCAGGCTGGAGAGGAGCTTGTGTCCACTGACAGTGTCGGCAATGGACTCGTCTGCGGCCACACCCACCAGCATGATCACGAATAGCACAAGCATCATGACCGCACCGGTGTAGACCACGATCTGCACCGCTCCCAGGAAGGGGGCAGAGTTAGCAATGTAAAGGGTGGCCAAACAGATCATGATCATGATCATGTTTACGGCCGCGTAGACCGCACGCTTAGCGGTGAGCACGCCCAGGGCGCACACCACTGCAATGACGGCGACTACCCCAAACAGGATGCTTTCACCCAAGCCCAGTTGCGGGGCGGGTAAAAGGGCGGTGGCTAGTGAAGTTGCCATTAGCGCACAGCCTCCTTCTGGTTTACGACTTTCACGGTGGCCAGGCTGGGGTCATCGGGACGGTTGGCACGTACCCAATCCACCTGGTTCTGGGTGGGGCCGCTAACCTCGCCACGGTAGTAGTCACCGTCTTCGCAGCCCTGCGCCATCGGGTGCGGGGCAGCTAGGGCGCCTTCAGGCAAGGGAACTAGCAGGTTTTGCTTTTCATAGATCAGGCCTTCACGACCGTCGCCTACCAGCTCATCGATTTCGTGAGTCATGGTCAGCGCGCGGGTAGGACAAGCCTCAATGCAGTAACCGCACAAAATGCAGCGCAAGTAGTTGATCTGGTAGACGCGCCCGTAACGCTCACCGGGAGAGTACTGGGCTTCGGGGGTGTTGGGGGCGGCCTCAACGTAGATAGCGTCAGCCGGGCAAGCCCAAGCACACAGTTCACACCCAATGCACTTTTCCAGCCCGTCGTCGTAACGGTTGAGCTGGTGGCGGCCGTGGAAGCGAGGCATAACCCGAGGCTTTTCAAAGGGGTAACGCTCAGTTTCCACCGGACGGAACATGGAGGAAATAGTTACCCCGTAGCCGGCCAGGGGCGAGAGCAGCTTAGCTAGCGCCGAGGGCTCGTCACGCAGCCACTGGTCGTGGTTGGAGGCATCAATTTCTTTTTTACTCACTTTTCAACCTCCTTGGCGGACTTGGCGGGCACCGCGTGGCGGGTAGAGACAGGCAGTTCCTGCCCGGGCAGCGGCGGGACCGGGTAACCACCGGCGAAAGCGTCAAACTTGTCGCTTTCAGGCTCTTCCTTGTCGGACTTAGATTCAGGCCAGAAGAACAGCACCACCATGGTCACCACACAGATCACGCTTAGACCCAGCAGCAGCTGCTGTGCATCCATGTCGGTGAAGGCGCGCAGGCCCTGCACAATAGCTACCAGCACAAACCAGGCTAGAGCCACCGGAATCAGGAACTTCCAGCCAAAACGCATGAACTGGTCGTAGCGGAAACGCACCAAAGTACCACGGGTCCAGATCATGAAGAACATGCAGGCCCACACCTTGGTTACGAACCACAGCACCGGCCACCAGCCAGAGTCGGCGCCTTCCCAAATCAGGGTTAGCGGGCCGGCGCTCCAGCCACCTAGGAACAAGGTGGTGCACACGGCGGAAACGTTGAACATGTTGATGTATTCGGCCAGGAAGAACCAGGCGAACTTCATGGAGGAGTACTCCACCATGTGTCCAGCCACCAGCTCACCTTCAGCTTCAGGAAGGTCGAAGGGCAGGCGGTTAACTTCACCAATCATGGAGATGACGTAGATCAGGAAGCTGGGTAGCAAGCCCACACACCACCACAGGTTGGTCTGTGCGGCCACAATCCCGGAGGTGGACATGGAGCCCGAAACCAGGAACACGGTCACAATAGACAGACCCATGGCCAGCTCGTAGCTGATCACCTGGGCGGCGCTACGCACTGCACCAAACAGCGGGTAGGTGGAGTGGGCGGACCAACCACCCAGCACAATGCCGTACACCCCAAAGGCGGTAATAGCCAGGATGTAGAGCACCGAAACCGGGAAGTCAGTTAGCTGCAGCGGGGTGTGGTGACCAAAGAAGCTCACCGAAGGCCCAAAGGGGATCACCGCGTAAACCATGAAGGCACAGAAGGCGGCGATGGTGGGGGCCAGCAGGTAGATGAACTTCTCGGCGCCCTTGAGCCAGAAGTCTTCCTTCATGATCAGCTTGCCTGCGTCGGCAACAGCCTGGAGCAGACCTAGCGGACCGTTAACGTTAGGCCCTAGACGGGTCTGCATACGGCCCAGACCACGACGCTCAACCCACAGCGCCATAATCACGGACAGGATCAAAAATACCGCTAGGAATACGGCTTTGATCAGCGTAATCCACCAGGGGGTGTCAGAAAAGTCCGCAGTTACCCCGGCTGCGGTTGGCAGCGTCATAACGACGGCGTGCATTTACTTCACCTCCGAGAGATTAACGATAAGACCTTGGCCGCCGCCTAGGCTCTGACGCACGGTGGAACCGGCCGAGCATTCGGGAAGCCAAACAGTGTTGGGTGCTAGCGGCGCGATTACCGCCGGCAAAGTGATCGATCCGGTTTGCGTGCTGACTTGCAGCTGGCTGCCGGAGTGGATGCCATTGGCCTTAGCCAGTTCGCGGGCCACGTAGACCACCGGGCGGCGCGCGGTGGCGGCCAGGTGCTCTTCGAAGTCCTGTAGGCGCCCGCCGTCAAGCATGGGTTTGTGGGTAGCCAGGTAGGCCTGCCCGGGGGCCAGTTTGCTAGTGACGACGGCGCTGGTGGGCTTCATCTCTGGGTGCACTGCGCTAATGCCCAGGCCAGCTAGCTCACGGTGTAGCTGCGCTAGGTCATTTACGTGCAGGTCAGATCCCATTTCTGCAGCCAGCATGGCCAGTACCTGACGGTCGGTGCGGGCACGTGAAACATGGGCCTGGCCAAAGGGACGCACGCGGCCTTCCCAGTTAACGAAGGTGCCGTTCTTTTCCACAGGCGGGGCCACGGGGAAGACCACGTCGGCGTGCTCGCTGATTTCTGAGCGGCGCACCTCTAGCTGTACCAGGAAGCCAGCTTCGCTCATGGCAGTGCGGGCCAGTCCCGGGTCGCTAAAGTCGCGCAGGTCAACGCCACCAACTACCAGGGCATCTAGGCCATCAGCGCTGAGCACCGAGTTAAGGATGGCCTCAGTGTCGCAGCCGGCAGCGCTGGGCAAGGCGCCCCATAGCTGCTCAACCTGGGCGCGGGCGGCGTCGTCGGAAACTAGGCGACCACCAGGCAGTAGACCCGGCAGGGTACCAGCCTCGATACCACCGCGTTCACCGGCACGGCGCGGCACCCAAGCCAGGCGGGCACCGGTGCGCTTAGCCAAAGCGTCGACGGCGCTGAGCAGGCCGGGCACCTCGGCGGCGCGTTCACCCACCAGGATGGTGGCACCCTCAGCGCTAAGGGCCTCGGTTAGCTCGGCGGGCAGGGCCTTAACAGCGGCAACCTCGCTACCGGGGGTGGCACTGATGATGTTGGCACGTAGCTTTACCGAGCCGGCGCTCTTAATCGGGGCCACGGTGTGCACCTTGAGGCCACGGTTGTTCACGGCCTTGTGCAGACGCAGGAACAGCGAACCACACTCATCCTCGGGCTCTAGGGCCACCAGCAGCACCGTGCCGGCGCTTTCCAGGCTGGTGTAGGTGACGCGGCCAAGGCCACGACCAGCCACGTTAGCGGCGATGAAAGCTTCATCCTCAGCGCCGGCGGGGCGTACTCGCTGGTCGATGTCGTTAGTGTGGGCCACGGTGCGGGCAAAGCGAGACCAGGCCCAAGCGTCCTCTAGGGTCAGTCGGGCGCCAGGCAGGAAACCCACGCCACCAGCGGCGATGGCCTTAGCTAGGCCCTGCGCGGCGACGTCGAGAGCGTCGGGCCAGCTGGTGGGAACCAGGGTACCGTCAGCTTCACGTACCAGCGGGGTGGTCAGGCGGTCCGGAGCGCTGGCCCACGGGAAGGCGAAGCGGTCCTTGTCGGTGATCCACTCTTCGTTGACCTCGGGGTCGTTGCCGGCCATGCGGCGCAGCACCACACCGCGACGCATGTCCACGCGGATGGCGGAGCCGGAGGCGTCGTGCTCGGTTACCGAGTCGGTGGAAACCAGGTCCATGGGGCGGGCCCGGAAACGGTACTTGGCGCTGGTGAGGGCACCTACGGGGCAGATCTGGATGATGTTGCCCGAGAAGTAGGAGGCGAAGGGACGTCCGCTTACATCCTGGTTGCCTACCTCAGCGCCGGCGGTTAGACCATCCTGCACGCCGCTTTGACCACCGGGGCCGGCCAGGGTGGGGTCGGGAATCAGGTGGTGCTCGCCGCGAATGTCCTGCGTGCCCGCGTAGTCGCCGGGCTCGTAGAAGTCCAGGGCGGTGGCGTCAAAGCGGCCAATCTGCTCGCCGTACATACCCGAGTGCTCGCCGGCGGGGTGACCGCCACCGCGTCCTTGCAGGGCAATGAAACGGTCACCAGCGATCTGGTCTGCGAAACGCACGCAACGCTGGCACAAGATGCAGCGGTCGCGGTCTAGCAGGATCTGGCTGGTTAGCCGCAGCGGCTTGGGGAAGGTGCGCTTGACGTCGGTGAAGCGGGTGACGGACTGGCCGCCCTGCTCCATGATTTTAAGCGCCTGGTTCTGTAGCGGGCATTCGCCACCCTTGTCACAGACCGGGCAGTCTAGCGGGTGGTTGATCAGCAAGAACTCCATGGTCCCGTTTTGGGCCTTGGCAGCTACCTCGCTGGTTGCCTGGGTTTCGATCTCCATGCCTTCCATGGCGGTCATGGCGCAGGAGGGCTGGGGCTTGGGCATCTTACGGACGACGCCGTCGCGCCCGGGCATAGCTACTTCCACCAGGCACTGGCGGCAGTTAGCTGAGGGCTTTAGCAGCGGGTGGTCGCAAAAACGCGGGATGCGCACGCCCACCTGTTCGGCGGCGCGGATGAGCAACGTACCCTTAGGCACGGCCACCGAGGCGCCGTCGATCTTGATGTTTACCAGGTCGGTCATAGAAGTCACCGTCCGCTTTCCGTGATTGCACTGGCTGCGTAGGGGAAAAGCTCGCAAGCCGGGGTGGTATAACCAGCCTCGAACTCAGAGCGGAAACGCTTGATGCCGCTTAGCACCGGGGTGGCGGAGGCGTCACCTAGCGCACAGAAGGAGCGCCCAGCGATGTTGGAGGCAATCGACTCCAGCTTTTCCACGTCACCCGGCAGGCCCTTACCGGCCTCTAGGCGCAGCATGATTTGGCGCATCCAGTAGGTACCTTCACGGCAAGGAGTGCACTTACCGCAAGATTCGTGCTGGTAGAACTCGGTCCAGCGAGTCACTACTCGCACTACTGAAACAGTCTCGTCAAATACCTGTAGCGCGCGGGTCCCCAGCATGGAGCCGGCGGCGCCTACAGACTCGTAGTCCAGGGGAACGTCCAGCTCATCTTCGGTGAAGATGGGGGTGGAGGAACCACCTGGCACCCAGAACTTGAGCTGGTGACCTTCGCGGATACCACCGCACATGTCGATCAGCTCGCGCATGGTGATACCGAAAGGAGCCTCAAACTGGCCGGGGTTACGTACGTGTCCGGAGACGGAGAAAATACCGTGCCCCTTGGACTTTTCAGTACCCATGGCGGAGTACCAGGCGGCGCTTTCACGCAAAATCCCAGGCACCTGGGAGATGGTCTCAACGTTGTTGATAACGGTGGGACGGGCGTATAGACCGGCCACAGCCGGGAAAGGCGGCTTGAGACGCGGGTGACCACGGCGGCCTTCTAGCGAGTCCAGCAGCGCGGTTTCTTCACCACAGATGTAGGCGCCGGCGCCGGCGTGAGCAGTAATGGTTAGCGGCTGCTTGCCATCCAGGCCAAAACCGGTGTCTAGCAGGCCAGATTCCATAGCCTCACGGGCCGCAGCCAGCAGGCGGCGGTAAACCTGGCTAACCTCACCGCGCAGGTATACGAAAGCGTGATCGCAACCGATAGCGCGCGAAGTGATGGCCACACCCTCAATTAGGGCGTGGGGGTTACCCATAATGGTGGGAATGTCCTTGCAGGTGCCCGGCTCGGACTCGTCAGCGTTAACCACCAGGTAACGCGGCTTGCCGTCAGGGGCGGGCAGGAATGACCACTTCAGACCGGTGGGGAAGCCTGCACCACCACGACCGCGCAGACCGGAAGCCTTAACCAGCTCAACGATTTCGCTGGCCTGCATTTTCTTGGCCTTAGCTAGGCCCTCATAGCCGCCGTGACGACGGTAAACGTCCAGGGTCCAAGAGCGGTCCACACCCCACATGGAGGTCAAGATGGGCGTTAGCGTCCCTGGCGCACTGTAAGCGGGCTGTGCCACTGCAGTGTCACTCACTTGGTTTCCTCCTTCGGTGCGCTCCAGCCCTTTTCCTGGGCGATTGTCTGTCCTAGCAGGCTGGGGGCGCCAGCGCTGATGCCCTCATCTACCAGGCCGTCTTCAAAACCAGCTAGTAGGTGCTCGTTTTGCTTGAAAGTGGGCACCTGCTTGGGGCCACGGGTGGGGCCTACCGGCTTGCCTTGGCGTAGCTTGTCTACCAGGTCAATGGCCTTGGCGGGGGTCTGGTTGTCGAAGAACTCCCAGTTGACCATCACTACCGGCGCATAGTCGCAGGCCGCATTGCATTCGATGCGTTCTAGCGAAATGCTGCCGTCTTCAGTGACGCCGTCATTACCGATGCCCAGGTGCTCGCTAACCGCGTCCCAAACCGCATCTCCACCCATAACCGCACACAGTGCGTTGGTGCATACACCCACGTGGTACTGGCCACCGGGGTGACGGCGGAACTGACTGTAGAAGGTGGCTACAGCGCTAACCTCGGAGGTGGTTAGGTTCAGGGTTTCAGCGCAAAAACGGATGCCGTCAGGCGAGACGTAACCGTCATAGCTCTGAATTAGGTGCAGCATCGGGATCAGCGCGCTACGCTCATGCCCGCTGGGGTAACGCCCCATGATCTGGGCGCTTTCTTCACGTAGACGCGTCAAAGTTGCTTCGTCATAACTCATCAGCGGTCCACACCTCCTAGTACGGGGTCGATGGAAGCCAGAGTCGGAACGATGTCGGCAAGCATGCCGCCCTCTCCCATAATGGCCATGGACTGCAGGTTAGAGAAGGAAGGATCCCTGAAGTGCACGCGGTAGGGGCGAGTGCCGCCGTCGGAAACTAGGTGCACACCCAGCAGACCCTTAGCGTGCTCAACCGTCTGGTAAACCTGCCCTGCGGGCACGTGGAAACCCTGGGTGACCAGCTTGAAGTGGTGGATCAGGGACTCCATAGAGGTGCCCATGATTTCACGCACGTGCTCTAGGGACTGGCCCTGGCCATCAGCGGCTAGGCTCATGCGGGCCGGCCAAGCAATAGCTGGGTCATCCACCATGGTGGGCTCGCCCTCTAGCTGTTCTAGGCGCTCAAGGCACTGGGAGACAATCTTGAGGGACTGGAAGCATTCATCCATACGCACGCGCATACGGTTGAAGCAGTCAGAGCGGTCGTAAACCGGCACGTCAAAGTCGTAGGTTTCATACCCACAGTAAGGGGCGCTCTTACGCAGGTCCATCGGGTAGCCGGTGGCGCGCAGGCAGGGGCCGGTCAGGCTCAGGGCCATGGCCCCAGCCAGGTCGATCTCGCCCACGCCGATCATACGGCCGCGCAGAATCGGGTTACCCATGCACAGCTTTTCCAGCTCGCCCAGGTCACGCTTGATGTTGGGCAGGGTGGAGCGGATGAACTCTACCGCACCTGCGGGAATATCTTGGGCTAGGCCGCCGGGACGCACAAAGGCGTGGTTCATGCGCAGGCCGGTGATCATTTCGTAGGCGCGCAAAATGTTTTCACGCCCGCGGAAGGCGATGGTCAGCAAGGTGGTACCACCCAGCTCGTTACCACCGGTTCCCACGGCGATCAGGTGGGAGGCGATGCGGTTTAGCTCCATGAGCAGCACGCGCACTACCGAGGCCTTCTCGGGCACCTGGTCAGTAATACCCAGGGCCTTTTCCACCGCCAGGGCCCAAGCCACTTCCTGGAAGAAGGGGGCCACGTAATCCATACGGGTTACGAAGGTGGCGCCTTGGGTGAAGGTGCGGAACTCCATGTTCTTTTCGATACCTGTGTGTAGGTATCCGGTGCCTACGCGCACATCGGTGACATGTTCACCTTCCACCTCTAGCACCAGGCGCAGCACGCCGTGGGTAGAGGGGTGGACAGGACCCATGTTCAGCACGATGCGGTCATCGCGCATGCGTTCTTCTTCATCGCGGGCAGCAATCTGGGCTAGTACTTCATCCCAGTCGCCACCGTTGGTTTGAAACTGGGGAGCGTCAGCGGCCAGAGAGTCTAGTGCTGCACCGGTTGCGTGAATGCTCATCAGCGGTAAGACCTCCGAGTGTCAGCGGGGGGCGTGGATGCGCCCTTGTATTCGACCGGGATACCACCTAGCGGGTAATCCTTGCGTTGGGGGTGGCCTACCCAGTCATCGGGCATGGCCGTGCGGGTGAGGCCGGGGTGACCATCGAAAACGATGCCCATCAGGTCCCAGGTTTCGCGCTCGTGCCAGTCGTTACCGGGGTAAACGCTAACTACTGAAGGCACGTGCGGGTCGGAGTCGGGAACAGCTACCTCAATGCGCAGCTGACGGCTGCCGTGGGTCAGGCTCATAAGCTGGTAGCAGGCGTGCAGTTCGCGGTCTTTGTCGCCGGGGTAGTTAACCCCCGAAACCCCAATGCACAGCTCAAAGCGCAGGTCGGGGTCGTCACGCAGGTACTGCATTACGGCCACCAGGTGCTCGCGTACCACAAAAATGGTTAGCTCGCCGTTTTCTACAACTACCTTCTCGATTACCTGGGAGGGTTCCAGCCCGCCCTTGCGTAGGTCTTCGATTAGGTCGTCGACGACGGCGTCGAACCAGCCACCGTAGGGGCGCACCGCTGCGGGGGCTAGGGTGATTACCTGGCTGAGGCCGTCAAAACCGGTGGTGTCACCGGCGTCTTTGGCCCCAAATAGGCCGTGTTCGCTGCCGATAACTTCCAGGGCTAGCTGCGGGCGTACGGCGACGCCGTCAATCTGGGCTACGGGCACCTCGGTTGCCTGGCTTAGCTCTTCACTCATGCCAGCAGGCCTTTCTGTGCGTGGGTGGGGGTGGCGGCCAGGGCGGCAGCCTCGACGGCGCGGGCGATCTCCTTGCGGTGGCCCAGCAGCGGGCGCTTGGAGATCTGCTTGGTCAGCTCCAGCATGGCGTTGATCAGCATTTCGGGGCGCGGGGGGCAGCCGGGCAGGTAGATGTCTACCGGCACAATGTGGTCGGCGCCCTGCACTACGGCGTAGTTGTTGAACATACCGCCGGTGGAGGCGCAGGCACCCATGGAGATAACCCACTTGGGCTCAGGCATCGAGTCGTAGACGTTACGTACGATGGGAGCCATTTTGTGGCTTACACGCCCGGAGACGATCATTACGTCTGCGTGACGCGGCGAGGCACGAAATACCTCCCAACCGAAGCGGGCCAGGTCGAAACGGGGGCCGGCGGTGGCCATCATTTCGATGGCGCAGCAGGCTAGACCCATGGTGACGGGCCATAGCGACCGTGACTGGGCTAGGCCGGCCACGGTCTCAACGCTGGTTAGCAGAAATCCGGGGTTACCGGCTTGGTTTTCTTGGCTCATGCTTTATCCCCTTATCAATCCCAATCCAGGCCGCCACGACGCCATTCAAGGACGTAGGGAACGGTGATTAGGGCGATGAAAATAAGCGCTGCCACCAGCCCGAACATACCGAGCTTTGCGAAAGAGCTGGCCCAGGGGTAGAGGAACACGACCTCAATGTCGAAAATAATGAAGGTCATACCTACCAGGTAGAACTTGACTGGGAAGCGCCCGTGAGCGTTGTTGGCAGGAGTTGGATCCACACCGCACTCATAGTTACGCACCTTGGTGGAGTTGCGCCGGTTGGGGCTGATAATGGCAGACATTGCCAGACCACCAATGGCGATAAGTAGCGCAACTGCCCCCATCACCAGTAAGGAGACATAGGGATTCACGGCGAGAACACCATCCTTTTACGCACAGAGATTGACCTTTAAACTGTAGTAGCTAGGTGCCAGGGGTTGCGCACACGACGCGCTTAACCTCTAGCTTTTGCCCATATTACGCCAAAAGTTCGTTTTTACGACGGATTGTCACACCTAAGTAAAATGCTTTATTACGCGCGGTTTAGCTTGCTTAAATCTGCGCTCAGCTAAGCCCTAAAAACCTGAGATGATTAGACCATGTCACGAGCCAGCCTAAATAAGGACCCGCGCGAAGTAGCGGGCATGTTCGACACTGTCGCCCGCCGCTACGATTTAACCAATGACATCATGAGCGGTTTCCAAGTGCGCGCCTGGCGAGCAGTTACCCGTGCAGCTGTGGGCGCCAGCCCCGGCATGAAGGTTTTGGACCTGGCTGCTGGCACGGGCACCTCCACTAACGACTATGCCCTTACCGGTGCCCAGGTGGTGGCCTGTGACTTCTCCATTGGCATGATGCAGGAGGGTAAGCGCCGCTACCCTGATCTGCAGTTTGTGGCCGGGGATGCCACCGCTTTGCCTTTTGCCGACGACGCTTTTGACGTGGTCACTATCTCTTACGGCCTGCGCAATGTAAACGACACTTTGGCGGCTTTACGCCAAATGTATCGGGTCACTAAGCCCGGGGGGCGGATTGTGATTGCGGAGTTTTCCACTCCCACTACCCCGGTGGTGCGTGAGAGCTACAAGTGGTTTTTGGGTCATGTAATGCCCCCAGCGGCCCGGGTGTTTTCTTCTAACGTTGAGTCTTACGACTATTTGGCTGAGTCGATTTTGTCTTGGCCTAACCAGGAGGAGTTGGCGCAGCTGATGCTTGAGGCCGGTTGGCGTCAGGTGGCTTATAAGAACCTCTCTGGCGGCATTGTGGCGCTGCATCAGGCGGTTAAGCCCAGCGCATGAGCGGTCAGCTGTTTTGCACCACTACCCCACTGTCGGTTAGCCCCGGCGTCAGCTTGACTGATTTTTTGCATGCGCCGACGTCGGTCAGCTGCTGGTTGCATGAGGGTTACGGCTTGGTGGGTTTGGGACGCCTGCTCACTTTAAGCGCCCCGCCTGCAGAGCCAGTCTCGACGGCGTCTACAGAGCCAGCCACCTCTCCCCGCTTTGCCCAGACAGGCCCCTCCCCTAGCGCAGACACCCCCAGCCACAACCCACCTAGGCGCATTGAGCAGCTGCGTCAGGCTTGGCGCCATGAGGTGGGTCAGGCCAGTTGGGTTGACCAGGTGCGTCGCCCTGGCAGCGGGCCACTAGCGCTGGGAGCTATCACTTTTAGCGCCACTTCCCAGGCTAGTTCGGTGCTCGTAGTGCCCCAGGTTTTGGTGGGGCGCGACCGTCAGGGTTGGTGGCTGACTCGCTTTGAGCTCTCCCCCGCCACGACGGCGCCGCGCGGCGAGGTTTTTAGGGGCCAGCCCTATACCCCTCAGCTGAGTTTTGTGCGCGCCGTGGCTGAAAACGCAGCTGAAAACGCTGGTTTGGCAGACATTTTGGATTTTGTCTGCGCCTGTGCACAGGGCCAGGCTGCTTCGGCCACCAAAACCAGCCCTGCAGGTGCGAAGAGCCATACAAGCGCCGCCACTAGCGCGAGCAGCCCGGCCGTCGTCGGACAAACAAACGCGCCCGCCGTCGGACAAACAAGCCCGGCCGCCGTCGAGAGCGCCAAAACCAGCCAAAGCAGCACACTTAGCGACTCTCAGTGGACCGGGGCAGTTGAGCTCGCTACGCAGGCGCTGAAGCAAAATCGGGCCATCAAAGTGGTGCTGGCGCGCGACAGCTACCTGAGCAGCTCGCTCACGCTAGGCGCCACACTAGAGCACCTGGCCACGCGCTTTGCCACCACCTGGACTTTTAGCGTAGACGGGATGATTGGGGCCAGCCCCGAGATGCTGTTGCAGCTGCGTGAACGGGAAGTGTTTTCGCGCGTCCTGGCGGGAACAGCCCGGCGCCGAGCCAATATGGACCAAAGCGAACTAGAGCAGCTAGCTGATTGGCTGCGCGGCTCACCTAAAAACTCTCGCGAACACCAGTTGGCGGCGGCTTCAGCGGTTAAGGCGCTTACCCCCCTCACTGAGCAGTTGCGCGTCAGCGAGCCTTTCGCACTGACCCTACCTAACGTGATTCACCTAGCCACCGATATTTACGGCCAGGTAGCCGGTGATACAGGTGCGTTAGCGCTGGTGGAAGCACTGCATCCGACGGCGGCAGTATGCGGCACGCCCACAGCGGCGGCCGCGCAGCTGATTGGCGAGCTTGAGGGCATGGACCGCGAGCGCTATGCCGGCCCGGTGGGCTGGGTGGATTGGCGTGGTGAGGGCCAGTGGTGCATTGCTTTGCGTAGTGGGCAGGTTCTGGCTTCGACGCCGCAGCTAGCTGGTACGCAGGGCGGTCCGGCTGGCTACCCGATGGGTAGCCAGCCGGTGGGTTCGGTGCGGATTTTTGCGGGCGCGGGCATTATGCCGGATTCGGTTGCCGCTGATGAACTGGCGGAAACTAACGCCAAAATGGCGCCTATGCGCGCCGCTTTGGGTTTGTAGCCCGAGGCTGGGCGCGCGGCCTGAGGCTGGGTTTACCGCCCGAGGCTGGGCGCGCGGCCTGAGGCTGGGTTTACCACCCGAGGTTTTACTTGTCGTCGGGGCGCTCAACCAGTTTGACGGTAACATCCATCTTGTTTGAGCCGCGCGCAACGGTTAACTTGACCTGGTCGCCGGCACTGAACTGGCGCACATAACCCATCAGGGCCACTGATTCGCCTACTGCGTGACCATCTACAGCCAAGATTACGTCGCCTTCACGCAGGCCCGCATTTGCGGCGGGGGAACCTGCGCCAACCTTGGTGATCTTAGCTCCAGCGCGGGTTTCGCCATTAACCGTGGCGCCGCCGTCCTCAAGCGAAACACCCAGGTAAGCGTGGGTGGCTTTGCCATCCTTGATAAGCTGCTGGGCCACCTTATTGGCAAGGTCAATGGGGATAGCGAAGCCGATACCAATGTTTCCGCTACGCGTGCCGCTGGAGGAGGAAGAGCCCAGGGTGGCAATGGAGGAGTTAATGCCGATAACTCGTCCCTGTGAGTCGAATAGCGGGCCACCAGAGTTACCGGGGTTAATGGCGGCGTCAACCTGGATGGCGTTGGTGTAAACGCGTTGGTTGGCTGAGGAGCCGGAGGAGTCATCACTGGACTCGCCCTTAGTGACTACCGGGCGGTCTAGGGCCGAGATAATACCGGTGGTGGCGGTGGAGGAAAGTCCCAGCGGGGCACCGATAGCCATTACGCCCTGGCCTACCTTTAGATCCTTGGAGGAGCCGATTTGGGCTACGGTCAGGTCTGAGGGGGCGTTCTTGATTTTGACTACCGCCAGGTCATTGGCGGGATCAGTGCCGGTTAGTTCCAGCTCGTAGATACGCCCGTCTTTGAGCTGGGCGTATAGCGCACTAGCCCCGGCTACCACGTGGTTGTTGGTGATGATGTGGCCTTGCTTGTCGATAACCACACCGGAGCCGGTGGAGCCGCCCTCAGAGAGCTTGGCCTGGATGGAAACCACGGAGCCAGAGACGTTTTCGGCTACCTTTTGCCAGTCAGGGGTTTGACCCTGGCTGGTTACCAGTTTTGTGTTGCCCTGGTTGTTGGCTGAAACGGTGGAGGTGGAGGTGATGGAAGGCTGAGCTTCATCTGTGGCGCCGGCATAGTACATGCCGCCGGCGGTGATACCTGACGCCACCAGGGCGGTGGTCAGCGATAGAGCCATCACCCCACCCCAACCTGGGGAGCTCTTCTTGTTGTTGCTGCTGTTAGAGGTGTAGTTGGCACCATTGTTGTAGCCGCCGGGGTAGCCGCTAGCAGGAGCGGAGGGAGCTGCGGGGGCGCTAGAGGGAGCATAGGGGGCCTGGCCATAGGGGGCGGCGCCATAGTTTCCGGCCGACCTATTGCCATAGTTGGGGGCGTAGGGGTTACGGGGCTGGTAGTTATCGCTCATCAATAGTTCCTAAAGGCTTAGCGGTAGCCAGTAATGGCTACCTTATGGACGCTAATCATAGTGACGTGGTCATTTGGTGAAGTTAGCAGCAACCCTTAAACAAGTTTGACATGCACCAGGCTACGGCCCTCAATTGTCTTAGACAATAGGGATTGCAGCCCATCGACGTCGTCAATTACGCTTACGTGGGCACCAAATGCGGCTGCTGCTTGCGCGAAATCAACTTGCTGTGCGGTAGTAAAAAAGCGTGGGAAATAATTACTTAGCTCACTGGCGCCATATTCAAGGCTGCTAAATATTTTTCCGCCATGATCGTCTAACACGATTACTTGCAAGTCCACCTCGGTTTCTGTAACTGCCTTAACCAGGCCGGTTAAGTCGTGTGCTGCCGCTAAATCCCCAATAATTACCCGCACTGGCTGGCCACTGGCCCAGGCTAGGCCCACGGCAGTGGAAATAGTCCCGTCAATACCGGCTAATCCACGATTAGCCACTACTGGGCCGGGCATCTTTTTCAGTTGCTTACCCGCAGGTAATCCAGCATCGAGATAGCGGATGGTCATCGAAGAAGCTGCCATTAAAGTAACGCTGTTTTCTAGGCCATCGCTGTGAATTGCTGTTAATTGGTTATGAAATTCGTATTGTGAAGTGGCTTGCCAGGTAGTTAAAGCCATTTGCGCGGCTTTAGTTACGCTGGTGGCGTTTAGTTGTTGTTGGCCGGCTTGTAGCCAGCGCCTGAGCCACAGTGGCAGCGGAGCGTTTTTGCCGACGCCGGCGCTCGCCCCCGCATCTGCACTCGCGCTGGCATCTCCACCCGCCCCCGCACCTGCGTCTGCGCCCGCTTCCGCACCGGCGCTGACGTCCGGGGTATTTAGGCTGCTTAGGGCCTGTTCCAGAGTGGTTACGTAGGCGGCTTGCCCACTGACGTCACTCCAGCGCGCCCGGTTGGTCAGCACCACCTGGTAAATATCCGCTCGCGCCAGTAGTGCACTGATGGGGCGGGTGAGGGTGGGGTGGCCAATTACCAGCAGCTGCTCGATCTCTTGAGAAAGCTGGGCGCCGTCGCCACCAACTGAGCCGTCGCCACCAGCTAAAAGCGCACTGTAGGCAGCCACCGCGTTGGCGTTGGTGCGCACCAGTGAGGTGGGTTCAGCCAGTAGCGGCCAATCCCAAGCGTGGGCCAGGGCGGCGGCAAAGTGGGCCAGGGCGGCGTCGTCGTTGTCTCCCACCACAATCACCCCACGCCGGGCGGGGTCTAAACCTAAGCGGCACCCTACTTGGCTGACTGTAACCCCATTTAGCTGCTCCTCTAGGGGCTTGCGCGCACGCAGCCAGTGGGTTTTGGGTTCCAAATGCGGCACTTGCCAAGGGGCGGCGGGGGCCAGCGGCGGGGCTAGGCGCACGTTTAGATGCACCGGGCCGGGGTCTAGGGTTAGGCGTCCTGAAGCTGCAGCTACCGCTCGGCGTACTTGATTGGCGACGGCGTCGCTTGCGTTAGTGTCGCCCAGGTCCGCCTGGTAGCGGGTGGCGGCGCCAAAAATCCCGGTTTGCACCGTAGTTTGGCTGGCGCCAGTGTTTACCAGGGCGTGGGGGCGGTCGGCACTCAAAATTATTAGCGGCACCCCGGCGGCGTCGGCCTCCACTACGGCAGGGTGCGCGTTAGCTACCGCGCTGCCGGAGGTCATAACTGCCACGGCGGGGCGGGCTAGGCCTTCATGCAGCCAGTCAGCGCGGGAGGCACCTAAAGCCACAAAGGCGGCGCTGCGCTCGTCAACTACCACGCGCAGCTGCAGGTAGCCGGCCTGCGCAGCGTCGGCCAGGGCGTAGGTCAGCGGGGCGTTACGTGAACCTGGGCTGATCACCACCCGCTTAACCCCGGCTTCAACTAGGGCGGCCACCACGGCGCGGGCAAGTAAGTTGGCAGGGTTTTCTAAGGCGGGGCCGCTGGGCGCGGATGCTTCTTGGGGGGTCACAACTGGCCTAACTAGTTGGGTCTCTAGCGCGCCAAAGCGCCAGATGTGGTTTTAAGTTTAGCTAGCTAGCAGGGTACTCAGACGCACTAAGCGCTGGCACCAGCGCTCGCGTAGGGGTTCACTGGCGGCCGGGATGCGCTCAGGCACCGCCTGCGCAAGCGTCAAATGCCCATTTACTGGCCTAAAGGGTGGGTCTATCACGTCTTCTTGCAGCAGCGAGCCGGTGGCCAAGCCGCAAGCATAGGGCAGCTCGGCTAAGGCGCTGGCTAGGCGTAGGCCTGCGTAAATCCCTACCGAAGTGTCGAGAGCTGAAGAGACCACCGCCGGCATTTCTAAACGCTTATATAATTCATAAGCAGCGCTTATACCACCTAGTGGAGTCACTTTTAACACGGCCACATCCGCTGCTTCTAGCTGACGCACCATCATGGGGTTGGCATCTAAGCGCAAAGATTCATCGGCGGCGATTGGCACCTGGAGTTTGCGGCGCAAAACCGCCAGATCGGCGGTGTCCCTACAGGGCTGCTCAGCATATTCGAGCCCGCCGGCGGCACGGTCATATAGGGGCAGTAGTTTTAGGGCTTGATCCAAATCCCAGGCAGCATTTACATCAATACGCAGCGCTGCCCTAGGCCCCATAGCGCCGCGCACCGCCTCTAGGCGCTGTAGATCTTCGCTCAAACAATCAGGTTTGTCAGCCACCTTCACCTTGGCGGTGTTTATGCCCGAGCCTACTGCCGCGAGCGCGCGCGCCTCAGCTTCCCTAGGCCCCAGGGCGGCAATAGTTGTGTTAACCGGAATTTGCTGGCGTTTAGGCTCTGGCACACCTTGCTCAGTTAGTGGTTTAGTGGCTTGGTTTAGGGCGCTGGCCAGCCATTTAGCGCTGTGAGCGTCGGGGTGGTTCCAAAATGGGGCGCACTCCCCCCAGCCGAAGGGGCCATGCACTAGGACGCCGTCGCGCATGGTGATACCGCGAAAACGCACCCGCATGGCAATTGAGAAAATTTCTACCCGGTCAATGCTTTCCCACAGCGCGGCGGCTGGCGGGGGGCATTGCTTACGGATTGTTTCAAGCATGGCCCCCATTATTCCTTTATTCCTTAGCGACGCCGCCGCCCAGCGCTCGCGCATCGCCAGCGCTCACGTATCGCCATCCGCCGCTCGCCCACCGCCCAGGCGCGCGCGTCCACCTAACGCTCACGCGTCCAGCTAACGCCGCAGGACATGGCGCGCCGCCATTAGAGGACCCTAAACGCAACCAAGACCGCCTTAAAGACGGTCTTGGCAACTGATAATAAGCTGATTGCAGCTTAAAGCCGCTATCAGCGGTAGGGCTGCTCCAGCGGAACTTCCGGGTCAGGCTGGCGGGTGATGCGGTTACGCAGGTCGCGACGCACAATTTCAATCGACCACAGCCACACTACGTGACCTAGGGCTTCAGAGAAGTGCTCGGACCAGGTCTGGCCGCCCTCAACCCACGGGAAGGGGCTGGGCACCCAACCCAGCAGCGGCATGAACACTACGTGCGCACCGATCCACACCAGTAGACCAAAGGCCGCGCCCTGCCACAGCTTAATCTTAGGGAAGTACTCGGCGGCAATGCAGTACAGCAGCGCAAATGCAATGGCGAAGCTGATCAGCTAAAAGCACCCAAACGTACGCATAGATGAGTTTAAACTGAAACTAAAACTCCATGACCTTTGGTAGAGGTGGCTAAAAAGCACCTGATAGGCAGCGGTTTAGTGACAATCTAGAAGTAGTACGGGAAGGATGACCAGTCTGCCGGGCGTTTGTTGACGAAAGAGTCACGCCCTTCCACAGCCTCATCGGTCATGTAGGCCAGGCGTGTAGCTTCACCAGCAAAGACCTGCTGACCGGCTAAACCGTCGTCGGCCAGGTTGAAAGCAAACTTAAGCATACGGATGGCCTGGGGAGATTTGGTGGCCACAATCTCGCCGTATTCAATAGCTTTATTTTCCAGCTCGGCGTGGTCTACCACCTCGTTGACCACCCCCCAGCGCTCAGCGGTTTGCGCGTCATAGGTGCGGGCCAGGAAGAAAATTTCACGGGCACGCTTATCGCCCACCTGGCGCGCTAGCAGGGCCGAGCCGTAGCCGGCGTCAAAAGAACCCACATTGGCGTCGGTTTGCTTAAAAAGCGCGTGCTGGCGCGAGGCAATAGACAGGTCACACACTACGTTTAGGCTGTGACCGCCACCTGCCGCCCAGCCGGGCACGGCCGCGATCACCACTTTAGGCATGGTGCGAATTAGGCGCTGAACTTCCAAAATATGCAGCCTGCCAGCGCGGGCGGCGTCGATACGTTCACGCCTGGCGGTGGTGGAGGCCAGCTGCCCGCTGGGGTCTAGCGCCGCTCCGGGCTCTGGTGCTCCCTGCGGCTCATTTTCTGCCGTTTTTTCTGCCGACGACGCCGGCTCTGGGGCCTGGGTGGGCTCAACTTCGTAGCGGTAGCCGTCGCGACCGCGGATACGCTGATCGCCGCCGGAACAAAAAGCCCAGCCGCCGTCGCGCGCTGAGGGACCGTTACCAGTGAGAATAACTGTGCCCACATCCCCACTCATGCGGGCATGATCAAGGGTTCGGTAAAGCTCATCCACAGTGTGGGGACGAAAAGCATTACGCAGCTCAGGACGGTTAATAGCCACACGCACAATGGGCTTATCAGTGCAGTTACCGTTTTCGTCGCGGCTAACTGCCCGGTGGTAGGTGACGTCAGTTAGATCCTCAAAACCGGCGATGTCACGCCACTTAGTGGGATCAAAAATCTCAGAAACCTGCTTAGGAAGTGGGTATCGCGCGCTCATGGCCACAGTTTAACTGTGCCTTAGACCGCCAGCAGAGCCAGGCCCAAGCCCAGGCCATAAACCAGCTCATAGATACCGGCCATTTTCAGGGCGCCAATCAGTTCACGGCCCTTAGCCTTAGCGGCCACCGGACGCCAAGCCAACAACGCCAACTGCCCCCACAGCACAGTCGCCACCACAGACACGGCAGCCAACACACCCAGTGAACCACCAGGCTCGCCCCCACCCCACAAGGCGGCCAAACCCAAAATCAGGGGTGCAAACAGCATCACCTGGTAGAGGCGGATAGCACGCTCATAGCCCAAACGCACCGCCAAAGTGCGCTTACCATGGGCCGGGTCAGTTTCAATATCACGCAGGTTGTTAACCATCAGCAGCGAGCAGGCAATCAAGCCCACCCCCACAGCGGTCAACCAACCCCACCAGGGCACCGCGTGAGCCTGCGTATAGGTAGTGCCGGCAGTAGCCACCAGCCCAAAAAACACGAACACAAACACTTCACCCAAGCCCAAGTAGCCATAGGGTTTAGCCCCGCCCGTGTAAAACCAAGCCGCCCCAACCGCTGCCGCACCCACCGCAACCAGCCACCAGGTGCCGCTCAAAGCCACCAAAATCAAGCCAAACAGGGCCCCGGCGCCAAAGCAACCAAACGCGGCGTGCTTAACCTTAACCGGCTCCACCAGCCCAGAGGCGGTCAGGCGGGCCGGGCCAGTACGCTCGTCGTCTGTACCACGAATCCCGTCAGAGTAGTCATTAGCCAGGTTGCAGCCAATCTGCAAAGCCAACGCCACCAAGGCAGCCAACAGGGCCGCGACGGCGTCGAACCTACCCAAAGCACCAGCCACGCCAGAGCCTGCCAGCACCGGCGCTAAAGCAGCCGGCAAAGTACGCAGGCGCACCACCTCAGCCCACTTACCAGCCTCAAGCCGGCTAGCTGCAGACTTAGCCGTAGGTTCCGGGCTCGGCTCCGGCTCAGCCACCACCTTAGTTAAATCTTCCGGCACAGGCTGAGCCACAGAGCGGCGCATAGCCAAAGGACGACGTGGACGACGCGGGGCTACTTCACTCACAAGCCAAGCCTATCTCGCCTGAGACTAGCGGCACCGGCGCCCCGCTCAGGCGCCCAGATCACAGGTAATAGCGAAACCAGTAGAAAGATCCGTAATAGTCACCTGCACCGTGGATGCAGCCGAAACCACGTAACGCTCCTCAATCAGCGGACCGTTATCGATACGCTCCACCGCAACCTCACTCAAATCAACCCCAGGATCCTCCTGCAGCTGACGAGTGAAGGGGAACAGCACCGTGCCAGCCGGGGAAACCTCACCTACGGGCACACCATAAGCGTCCGTCTCGGTGTACTCCACAAAGCGGAAGTGACCCACGTTGTGGGCAGCCTGATAGGTACGCACCAAGCTCACATCCCCGCTAGGAGCCAGCGACAAGTCAGCGCCCAGCAACGGGTCAAAGCTAACCTCCTGGCCACCACGCATCTCACGGAACACACCCACGCCACGCGACAGCTTGTCATACAGGGCGTAACCAGAGTCAGGGTCAGCCGCAATAGCCAAACCAATAGCAGTAGAAGCAGCCGTGTAGCTAGAACGGTGCACACGGTAGCCATAACGCTGCTTAAGGGCACGAGTAATAGCCGGCAGGTGGGCGGCGCCACCAACCACATACAGGCCCGCAGTCTCAGTGGTGAGCGCAAACTTACCGCGCGCATTAACATGCACCAGCGGCTCCATGGCGGCAAAAGTACGCTCAATCAGCTCATCAATAGCCTCATAGAAAGCCTTAACCGGCACGCTCACGCTCTTACCCAGAGCCTCAACCGCCACCGAACGCGAGTTGGGGTTCAAAGACTCCTTAGCGATACGGCATTCGTGCAGCAGTAGGTTCAGCTCACGCGAGCTTAGCTGGGCGCGCTCGCGGCCTAGCTTGGCCAAAACCAGGTCAGCTAGAACAGAGTCAAAGTCGTCACCACCAAGCTGGTTGTGACCATAAGAATCAATCACCTCGTGGCGCTTACCCTCGCAAGAAACCAGGGAGGCGTCAAAAGTGCCACCACCGAGGTCATAAACCAGTACGCGGGTGCGCTTGGAGTTAATGGTGGAGGCGTAACGCTGGGTGTATTCAAAACCGGCAGCACTGGGCTCATTAATCATGGACAGCACCTGCCAGCCGCCACGTTCAAAAGCCTCAATAGTCATTAGGCGCTGACCGCTAAAAGCGTGGGCGGGAATACCAATTACCGCTTCTAGCGGCTCATTTTCACGCAGTGGGCTGATAGTGGAGGACTCACGCACCTGCTGAGCCACATAAGCCAAAAAGCCGCTAACTAGCTCCATAATGGGGTAGCTGCGCTCCCCTAGGCTCACCTGGGTGTTGGGGGTGACGTCAACATCAGACAGCAGGCGTTTAATTGAACGCAGGAAATCGCCGCCAGTCAGGGCTACGGCTTCAGCTTCAAAACCGTAGACAAGTTTGGCTCCATCCCAGGCCACTAAGGACGGAATGTAATCGATCCAGTCGCCTGCTTCATTGCCAAAACTGACAACTGGGTAGTTGCCACGGTCCGCATAAGCGACGGTAGTGTGGGTAGTTCCAAAATCGACGCCAAATCTCATGTGCCAAGCCTATGGCAGTGCAAAGATTATAACCAGGGACCAACACGCAAATGAGACGTAATATTGCCAGGTAGACAAGCTTTAATACACCTTCTTATAAAAAACCAGCAGGTGGAGATTGAATCTAACGATGCATTCAATCTCCACCTGCTTAGTATTCAGGTTTAAAGTTCAGCGCATTTGGCTGCGCATCAAACCTGTTAGGTGTGTTTAGGTGCGTGCTTAGGCACGTGCCAGTGACTGCTTAGCCTTAGCCACCACGTTGTCCACGGTGAAACCAAAGTGCTCAAACAGCTCGGCGGGCGTGGCCGACTCGCCGTACTCATCAATGGCAATGATCTCGCCGGCGTCGCCAACCCATTCGCGCCACCCCATGGAAGAGGCAGCTTCCAGGGCCACGCGGGCCTTTACCTGACTGGGCAGCACCGATTCGCGGTATTCGGCGTCCTGCGCGTGGAACCATTCCCAACAGGGCACAGACACCACGCGGGTGGGGATACCTTCAGCTTCCAGAGCCTGGCGCGCCTCAACCGCCAAAGCCACCTCACTACCGGTAGCTAGCAGCAGCACCTGCGGTTTGGAGTTGCTGGCCTCAACCAGGGTGTAGGCGCCACGCAAAGTGCCTTCAGCGGGAGCAAAGCCGCCCTCGCTGCGGTCAAAGACCGGCAGGTTTTGCCGCGACAGCACCAAGCCGGTGGGGCTATCGCGGTGAGCCAAGGCGCCGAGCCAAGCCTGCGCAGTCTCATTGGCGTCAGCGGGGCGAACCACGCTTAGGCCAGGCATAACTCGCAGCGAAGCGATGTGCTCAATGGGCTGGTGGGTGGGGCCATCCTCACCCACGCCGATAGAGTCGTGGCTCCAGACAAAAACGGTGGGCAACTTCTGCAAAGCAGCCAGGCGCATAGCCGGGCGCATGTAGTCAGAAAATACCAGGAAGGTACCGCCGTAGGCGCGGGTCAGCCCCGACTGCACAATACCGTTGAGCATGTTACCCATGGCGTGCTCACGCACCCCGAAGTGGATAATGCGCCCGTAGGGGCCATTTTCCTCAGGGTTTAGTGAGCCCTCGGGCAGGAACTCACTGGCACCAGCAATGTTGGTCATGTTGGAGCCGCCCAGGTCAGCGGAGCCACCCCATAGTTCAGGCAGTGTGGAGGCGATAGCCGACAGGGTCTTGCCGCTGGCCGCGCGGGTAGACAAGCTAGAGCCCGGCTCGAAAACCGGCAGGGCGTCGTCGAGCTCAGCCGGCAGTAGGCCAGCACGTACCCGCTCTAGCAGCTCCAGAGCCTGCGGGTTAGCCTGCCCCCAAGCCTCAAAGCGCTTATCCCAAGCAGCGTGCAGCTCGGCGCCACGCTGGCCAGCCTGGGCCCGGGTGTATTCCAGCACCTGAGCAGGCAGAGCAAAACGCTCGTTGGGGTCTAGGCCAAGGTTCTGCTTGAGACCAGCTACCTCACTTTCACCCAGCTTAGCGCCGTGGGAGGAGGCACTGCCCTGCTTGGTGGGGCACGGCCAGGCAATGATGGTGCTCAGGCGGATCAGTGAGGGACGCTTAGTTTCTGCGCGGGCAGCTTCTAGGGCCTCGTGCAGGGCCTTTACGTCCTCGTAGTAGCCACCGTCGCTACCAGCATTGCGCCAGTCCACGTGCGCAGTGTGCCAGCCTTGAGCGGCAAAACGGGCCTCAACATCGTCGCGGAAAGCCAGGGCGGCGTCACCTTCAATGGTGATGGCGTTGTCGTCCCAGATAACGATCAGGTTGCCCAGCTCCTGGGTGCCCGCGAAGGAGGCGGCCTCAATGGTTACGCCTTCTTGCATACACCCGTCACCGGCGATCACGTAGATGTTGTGGTCAAAAATTGACTCACCGGCAGGGGTGGCGGCGTCGTAGAGGCCGTGCTCACGGCGGGCGGCAGCAGCCATACCCACCGCAGCGGCAAAACCGGAACCTAGCGGACCAGTAGTGGCTTCCACACCCGGAGTGTGACCATATTCGGGGTGTGCAGGGGTGCGCGAGCCACGCCGACGCAACTGCTCCAGATCGCTAACCTCCAGCCCGTAGCCGGCTAGCACCAGCTGCACGTACTGCATCACCGAGGCGTGCCCGGCACTGAGGATAAAACGGTCGCGTCCGAGCCAAGTGGGGCAAGCCGGGTCTACTCGCATCTCCTTTTGGTAGAGCAGGTAGGCCGCCGCCGTCAGGGAGATAGCAGCACCCGGGTGTCCAGAGCCAACCTTCTCCACGGCGTCTGCCGCCAGTGCCTTGCCAAACGCCACTGCACGCTCATCTAGCTCATTCCAGCTAAACGATTTAGTCATTCAAAAGTGCCTTTCTTATTATCCTGGCAAGCTACGGGCTTTATAGCACCCTATAAGCTTACTCTGGTTTAGTTCTTGGCGTTGGCGTTGAGGTGGTCTACCGTTGAGTGGATTTGCTCGCGTAGTGCCGGGTAACGTTCCATGTAGGTTTGGAAATAGAACTGGTATTCCTCGTGGGCCTCGGGGTTGGGCTCGATGGTTTCGGTTACGTGCACCATGTTCGCGGCGGCGTCCTCAATTGAGGAGTAGAACTCGCTACCTACCGCAGCCAGCATGCAAGAGCCCAGCACGACGGCGTCGCCCACCTCAGTCAAGGTGATGGGCACCCCGGTCACGTCTGCGTGCATCTGCATCCACTGACGCGACTTGGTTGCCCCACCGCAAGCCACCAGCTCCTTGGTTTCAATCCCAGCTTGACGCAGCTTGAGTAGGTTGTGGGCGACGTCGTAGCACACACCCTCCTCAATGGCACGGTAGAGGTGGGCGGCAGTGTGACCCAGGGATAGGCCCGAGAAGATACCGCGCGCCTTGGAGTCGGTGTAGGGGGTGCGGTTGCCCTGGAAGTACTCGTTGACGATGAGGCCATCGCAACCAATGGGTAGCTCGTCAGCCTTACGGTCCCACAGGTAGTAGGGGCTCATGCCGGTAGCTTCAGCCTCAGCGGCAACGGCCCCGCCGAAGTTTTCCTTGAACCACTTGAGTACCGAGCCGGAGGAGGAGATACCGCCTTCAACGGTGTACTGGCCGCGGATAACGCCGTCGGTGTAGGAGCCGAAGAAGCCTTCACCGTAGCCGGCCACCGCGCTTTGACCGGTGATTACGTGGGAAGAGCCGGTGATCAGGGCTAGCTTGCCGGGGCTGACCACACCCAAACCGATCTGGCCGGCCCAAGCGTCAGGCAGACCCTGAGCTACCGGCGTGCCCGGCACTAGGCCTAGGTCACGGGCGGCGACCGTGGACAGTTCGCCCACTAGTACACCCAGGTCATTTACGGTTTCGGGGAGCTTGTCAAAGACGTCGCCGGCGCCTACGTGAGCGTAGAAGTCTTCCGGCCAGCCACCGTGGTCGCGGTTGTAGTACATACGCAGGGCAGCGGAGTTGATGTTGACTGACCAGGTGCCAGTTAGGCGGTAGGTGAGCCAGTCGGGGGCGTCAACTAGGCGGTAGGCGGCGTCGTAAATGTCGCGCTCGTTTTCACGCAGCCAGGCGGCCTTGAAGGGGTACCATTCGGCGGTTGCCGGCATGGTGCCGCCACCGTTGTATAGGCGCGCCCAGGAGTCTGAGGTCAGCGCCCGCTCTGCCTGCTCAGTGGCGCGCACGTCCATCCACATGATGGCGTTACGTAGGGCGTTACCGTTTTTGTCCATGGGCACCACGGTCATGGTGGTGGCGTCATAGGAAATGCCACCAATAGACTGGGGCGGAATGTAGGCGTTGTCCATGGCTTTGCGGGTGGAGGCCATCAGGGCGTTCCACCAGTCGTCGGGCGACTGCTCAGCCCAGCCCGGGCGCGGGTAGTGGGTCTTGTAAGGGGTGGCCGCGAATGAAATCGGGTGGCCTTCTAGGTCAAAGATAGCCACGCGACACGATTCGGTACCGAAATCAATACCCATTACAAATGGGCCGTTAATGTTTACAAATGCCATCATTTGCTCCTTTGCGTTTAGTAATTGCACTGATGAAAATGCAATTGCTTGTGGGACTACCGTGTCCCTGGTTAATAGTCAGCCCGGTGACTTAGCTATTTAGCAAGGAAGCCACCGGGCTGTAAGAACCGGCGCGGTTAAGCGCTAGTCGTCTTCACTCCAGCCTAGCTGGGGCCAGTACTGTAGCGGGATAAGTTTGTCGATGCGATCGAGTATGTAGCGTGGGCGCTGGTTTTGTGCACGTGCACGCACGTCATCGAGAGTGGCTTCGCCGGTGAGGGTCATGGCGCTGGCCATGCCGGTGTCTAGGGCCATCTGGATGTCGGTTTGTAGCCTGTCACCCACCATTACGCAGTTGGCTGGATCTACATCTAGACCCGCTAGTGAGGCGGTGAGCATCACCGGGTTGGGTTTACCAAGGTTGGCGACGCATTTGGTGCCGGTGCAAGCCTCGATGGCAGCGATAATCGAGGCCGCATCCGGCTGGCCGTGTCCGCCCGGGAAAGGGCAGAAACGGTCTGGGTTGGTAGCAATCAGAATGGCGCGCTTGTAAAACCAGATGGCGTCGAAGGCGATCTGTAGCTTGCGGTATTCGAAGGTGCGGTCGTAGGAGGCGATAACCACATCGATTTCGCTGGGGTCTTCGCTGATCTTAAAACCGGCTTCGATCAGGGCTCGCTTAAGCGGCTCTTCACTGATTGGATAGACGACGGCGTCGGGGTGGTTAGCTTGCAACCAACGTACCGTGGTGACCACCGTGTTGACGATTTCCTCAACCGGCGTCGGTAGTCCCAGTCGCGCCAACTTTTGCGCATACTCGGCCGGGTCTTTGGTGGGATTGTTGGATAAGTAGCGCACGGGAATATTGCGCTCGTGCAGCTGCTCGATCATCCGTTTGGCACCGGGCAGGAGGTGGTCTCCTAGGTAGATGGTGCCATCCATGTCAAAGATGTAGGCGGCGTAAAAGTCCGTGGGGGTTTTAACGACGTCGTCCATGGCTTTTCCCTAAACCTTAGGCTCCAGCGATCTGGGCCGCCGCCATGAAGATGGTGGTGGTGGTCCAAATAGCGATGGCCGGGGGGTCAATGTGGGTGTTACCACGGTCGTAGAAGACACGAGCCGCAACTTCACCGATAACAGCGCCGGTTAGACCACCCAGGGCACCGAGCACCAGGTAAATCAGACCCACGCCTCCACCGGGGTGGAGACCCAACACCGGGATGAACTGGGTTACGGCCAGACCACCGGTGATGGTCATGTGGTGGGTTACGGGCATGTTGTGACCTAGGTTTAGGATCAAGATACACAGGGCTGAGATAGCGAAACCGAATACCTGAGCGTTCTTGGCTTCAGCCAGAACCGGGAAGTGGTGGCTGAGTACCAGGGCGGCACCACCGAAAGCCATACCCCACATGACACCCAGGGTGATGAACTGTGAGGGCTTTTCCTGCCATTCGAGCCAACGAGCACCTTCGCGGGGCTTGAAGCCCTGTAGGGCCGGCTTGGAGCCGAAGATGGAGTCACCAAACATCAGGCGAGCCACGATAGCGGAGATGAACACGGTGAAGGCAACCGAGTCGGTGTGGTGGCCAAACCACGGGATCATCAGTACTAGCTTCTGCAAAATAGCACCGAATACACCGAAGGCGGAACCAACCAGCCATACATCCGGCTTACCTAGGCCACTAAGCGGGGTAACAATGTCTTTACCGTCTTCAATATAGCCGCGCTTAGCTGCATATGCTGAGGCTGCCGCGCCACCAGCAAAACATACGTGAGGGCCAAAGACGGGACCAAAGGCAATGTAGTCTAGGACGTAGCTGTCCTTGGTGGCCACCATGTAGCCTAGGCCAAATAGGGCCGATACTCCGGTAAATACGAATGCGTAGTTACCGCCGATGCAGGCACCGATAAAGCCACCTGCGATAGCGGCGATAATCCAGTACACGGAGATACCGGCGACCGCGAGGTCGAGATCCATTTAATCTGCGCTCCTTATTGCAATTTCTGGGAGGTAGGTTACTTCGAGTGTGAAGTGCGGGTCATTCCCGGTTTAGACTGTAGTCGTTTAGGGCCGCAACTTTGGGGGCCGAGTGGGAGGTTTCGTCAAATACGTATCCCAGCCACTCTTTAACCAGTCGGCGAGCCAGTTCAATTCCGATTACGCGCTGGCCTAGGGTTAGTACCTGCGCGTTGTTGGAAAGCACTAAACGCTCAACAGAGAATGAATCGTGAGCCACTGAGGCGCGGATTCCCGGCACGGTGTTGGCAGCCATCGCCATACCCATGCCCGTACCGCACACAATTAAGCCACGATCGCCTTCACCGGCAGCAATTTTGCGGGCTACTGCCACCCCGATGTGTGGGTAATCAATGTCTTGTCCCGCGTCAACACCTACGTCTATTACTTCGTCAACACGCGGGTCTGCTTGCAGATCTGCCTTTAGACGTTCCTTGTACTCATATCCGGCGATATCAGCGCCAACAACTACTTTGAATCCCATATTTACAACCTCCTTGTCGCATACCACAGGTATAGCTAGTAGTAATGATTGCGGTTACTGCTTTGTATACAGCATCCAAAGGCTTACTTAGCCCCTGACACAGTTTGCCTTGTTAGAGCCACTAAAAACCAGTCAAATTAGGATATTGGGCACATCTGTGCAACGCTGGCCACGGCCTTAGCGATATTTCTTAATGCTTAGCGTCACGATTCAGCTTGGCCCGCACGCCAGTAGCCCATAAAGGACACTTGGCGCCTGTCTACCCCCCATTGGCACACTAAAGCCCGTCGAATAGCGGCTACTTGGCTGCGTTCGCCGGCCACCCAAAAGTAGGGGGCTTGCGCTAGGGATTGGTCTTGGCCAAGGTCAGCTTGGGTTTCTGTGGTGGTTTCCCACAGTATGTCGGCGTCGACGTCGAGCTTGGGTAAGTCTTGTCTCTCGACGCCGCCTAGCGCTGCCACTTCAGCTAGCCACTCTTGCCATACTTGGGCGGCGGCGCGGGCTGCCTGCTCCACCCAGCCCTGGTTTACGGCGGTTACCTGCAAATGGTCCGGCCCTACCCCGGCCTGTTTAAGGTAGTCACTCCAAGTTGGCGGGCCACTGAGCACCACGGTGAAGTGGCGGTCTGTTTTCTGTTGAGCTTCGTAGTACAGGCAGGCGTTAATTGCGGGCAGGGCGGTGCCATCACCCAATAGCACTACTTGTTTAGCCGCCCCGGGCCGGTATTCCAGCCCACTGCCGCGCTGGCCCAAAGTAGAGGGCAGGCGCTTGCCGGATGCGTCATAGCCGCGCCAGGGCGCCAACATTACGCACTTAGTGCCTGCTTTAGCTTGCCGCGCCCAGCTCACGCCCGGCCCTTCATGCTCTGCTGGCATCCCAGTGACACCAGGTTTGCCAGCGCACCCACTGTTTTCACCATGCTCGCCTGGCTGACCGGGCACACCGCCACTGCGCTTGCCTTGCTCACCAGGTTCAACGCCACCAATTAGGATGTCAATAGCGATTTGGCTGAGCTTGCCGGCCTGGTCGTGGCGCTGGCAGGCCACCGTATAGGTACGCATATAGCCGCGCTGGCTTACCGGTAGATCTAGCCATTGGTGGTACCAGCCACCATCTAACTGGCCCAGAGCCAGGCCGGCGTCGTCGCTAACTGCCCCCACAATCAGTTTGATGCGGGTATCACGCAGCCCACCTAGGCCGCCGTCGTCGACTAAATGCAGCTGAGGCCCACTTAACCAAATACGGGCGTATCCAGGCAGGGGGTTTTCAACCTGCACAACTTTTAGTGCCAGCGCCCCGTAACTCACTTCTGCCCTCTTAGTGAGCGCACCGGCACCACCAGGGGCGTGCCAGAGACCGGGTCAGGTACTACCCGCGCCTCTAGCTCAAAAGCGGCCGCCAGGTTTTGGGTGGTGACCACTTGCGCGGGCTCGCCGGCCGCCAGGATTTGCCCCGCACGCATAAACACCAGGTAGTCGGCGTAGCGGGCGGCTAAGGCTAGCTCGTGTAGCACCACCACAATGGTGGTTTGGTGACGTCGGTTTAGCTCGCGCAGCAGATCCAGCACCTCGATTTGGTGGGTTAGATCCAGGTAGGTGGTGGGTTCATCTAGTAGCAGCACGCCGGTGCGCTGGGCCAGCACCATGGCGATCCACACGCGCTGGCGTTGACCGCCGGAGAGGGAATCTACCTGGCGGTGGGCTAGCTCGGTGGTGTGAGTGTCGGCTAGGGCTTGGGTAAGCGCCTGTTCGTCCTCGCGCGACCAGCTGCGTAGCAGAGAGCGGTGCGGGTAGCGTCCACGCGCCACTAGTTCGCGTACGGTTAGTCCGGCCGGGGCTTGGGGCCCCTGGGGCAGTAGGCCTAGTTCTTTGGCGACGGCGCGGGCGGGGCGTGAGGCAATATCAGCCCCGTTGAGGATCACTTGGCCTTGGCTGGGTTTAAGCAGCCTGGCTAGGCCGCGCAGCAAGGTGGATTTACCGCAGCCGTTAGGCCCAGCCAGCACAGTTAGCTGGGCAGGTGGAGGGGTAAGGCTGACACCTTTAACGATTGGCTGGCCGCCGTAGCCTAGCTGCACCCCCTGGGCGCTTAGCTGGCCCTGGTTGGCCGTGCCCGCTCGGTCAGCGCTTAGCTGTCCCTGGCTGGTAGCCTCCGGCTGGCCTTGTCTGGCCACGCCTGGCTGCTCGGCACCTGTCTGCGAGTCGGGGGACGGTGGTTTATTCGTCATCTGTTAATTTCCTTTACGCAGCAACACACTTAGCAGCACCGGCGCCCCCAAAGCACCAGTTATCAGCCCCACCGGGTAAGGGCCGGAAGGCAATATTTGTCCCACCGCATCAGCTAGCAACACAATCACCACGCCGGTAAGCGCACTTAAGGTCAAACTCCAGCGGCCAGTTAGCCGCAGCGCTAAGGGGCCGGCCACAAAAGACACAAAAGCAATCGGCCCGGCAGCCGCCGTCGCACTAGCAATTAGCGCCACCACCAGGGCCACAATGATCATGGTGTCGCGCACCGGGCGGGCCCCTAAACCTGCGGCCAGATCGTCACCTACCTCCAGCACCTCCAAATTACGACGACGCAGCGCCACTAGGGGCACTAGCACCACCATTAGCGCGGCCAGCAGGCTTACCCGCTGCCAGGTGGCTGAGGCTAGTGAACCAGACAGCCACACCATGGCTTCGCGCACCTGGTAGGTGTTAGCAAAGGTGGTGACCATGATGATCAAGGAGTTGACGGCGGCCCCTACCCCCACCCCGATCAGCACAAAGCGGCCAGAAATACCACCGCGCCCACCGGCCAGGAAACCCACAATGGCCACAATGGCAATAGCGCCCACAAAGGCCGCCCCAGACACTGGCAGGCCACGCAGCCCAAAAATCACCATCGCTACCATGGCGCACAGCGAGGCGCCCGCACTCACCCCCAGCACGTCGGGGCTAGCCAGGGGGTTGCGCATAAGCCGTTGCAGCAGCGAGCCGCCCAACCCAAAACACACCCCTACCAGCACACCTAGCACTATGCGGGCAGCGCGAAACTCCCACACAATCAAGGCAGCTGTGGAATCGGAGTCAGTTAGCGCCAGCCATAAATCCCCAAAACCCAGTTGAGGGTTTACCAGCAGCAGGGAAATAAGCGCGCCACCTACAGCTAGGGCCAGCAAAATAGCGGCCACGCTTACGTTCTTGAAGCGGACTTTCATAGCGACACCACCTGTCGCCGTCGCACTAACGCCACCAGCACCGGCACCCCAATTAGGGCCACCAGCACCCCGGCGGGCACCTCCGCCGGCGGCCAAATTAGGCGCCCCACCGTGTCGGCGGCGATCACCAGTATGGGGCCAGCTAGCAGGCTAGAGCCCAGCACCCAGCCCATTGCCGGTCCACCCACACCCCGCAGCAGGTGGGGCACAATAATGCCCACAAAACCCAGCGGACCAGCCAAGGCGGTAGCTCCCGCACAGCAGCACACGGCCCCTAAAGCCCCCAGCGAGCGGGCCCGCAGCAGGTTAATACCCAGCCCGGTAGCGACGTCGTCGCCCATAGAGAGCCCATCCAAGGCGCGATTTTGCAGCAAAAGCAGGCAAATCCCGACCCCCACCAGGCAGGCAGCCGGCCAAATCAGCTCCCAGCTGCGGCCACTGACCGCACCTAAAGTCCAGCGCCGAAAAGAATCCATATCCTGGCCACGCGTGAGGATAAACAGCTGCGTCACGCTGGCCACGCCGGCGCTGGTGGCCGCACCCGCCAACACCAACGTGATGGGGTCAGCCCCCGAGGAGGCGGTGATAGTCACGCTCCACACCAGCGCGGCCGCGATAACCGCCCCCACCATGGCACTGAAAAGGTATGAGGCAGGCGTGGCGTAACCAATTAGCACTGTAAAAACCACCACGGCCAGGGCCGCCCCGGCGTTAACTCCAATTAACCCCGGGTCGGCCAGCGGGTTGCGGGTGATGGCCTGCATGGCGGCGCCGGCGCAAGCCAGCCCCGAGCCGGCCACTAAAGCCACTGCAGTGCGGGCCAGGCGAGCCTCAAGCACGGCGGCGTCGATAGCTTTTACTGGCTGATCGTCAATCCAGGCGCTAACCACCTGCCAGCTAATTGCGCGGGCCCCAAACATGAAGGAAGCCGCGCAGGCCAGGGCCAAACCAATAATCAGCGCCGCCGCAATAAATAGGCGTTTTTTAGCTAGCGACAAGGCTACTTCTCAAGGACTTTAGCTACACGCGGCACGTAGGATTTGAGCGCATAGCTGGCGCTGAGGGCGCTGAAAGCTGAGATGCTCATGGCGTCGGTCTTGTTGTAATCCAAGATGGCGCTGGCGTTAGCGACGGCTGGGATCTTGCTTAGCAGCGGGTCAGCCTTGATGGCAGCGGCGGCCTTTTCGTCATCAACCCAGGCGTGGAAAACGTCAGCCACCAGCTTGTCTGCCTGCTCAGCGGAGTAGTCGGCGTAGAAGGTTTGGCTCTTGGCGTCGATGGCTGCCACCACCGGGGCCTGCACTAGACCCAGGGCTTGGAAGAAACGTGAACGGTTGTCGCCGTGCATGTATAGGGCGATGGAGTGGTCTGCACTGCCGATAGCGCCGGTGATGAAGGTGGCGCCCTTGAACTTGGGGTGCTGCTTGGCTACTGCCGCAAACTGGGCGTTGACAGCGTCTACTACTTCCTTGGCTTTGGCGCTGCGGCCTAGAGCTTGGCCCACCATAGTGGTTACTTCATTCCAGGGGGTGGTCCAGGCCCCGCCAGTCTTGGAGTAGGCGATGGTGGGGGCGATTTTGCTCAGCTGCTCGTATTCTTCTTTGCTGATGCCGCTAAGGGCCGCCACAATCAGATCCGGCTTGTAACCGGCGATTTCCTGGATGGGCAGGGAGTCGGTGGAGGTGAACTGCTTGGGGTAGTTGGCACTGCCAGGGGCGGCACCGAGCTTAGTTAGCGCCTCGTCTTTCCAGGGCAGGGACTTGTATTTGTTGCCGCCCCAGGTGTTTGCGGGCATGGCTACGGGCACGACCCCCAAGGCAATAATGGCTTCTTCATTGCCTGAAGAGATGGATACTACCCGCTTGGGTTCAGCTTTGATGGTGGTGGTGCCGTAGACGTGGGCTACGTTTACCGGGAATTTGTCTGTGGCCTTGCTGGCGGCGGCGCCCTGGCTGTCGGTGGTTTTGGTGCCGCAGGCGCTTAACCCTGCCCCAATAGCGACGACGGCGCTGGCGCCCAGTAGGTGGCGACGTGAAAGCATCATTTTTATCCCCTTTTAAATGGTTCTACCCCTAAGAGTGTGTCCTAGAGCTCCAAAGCTAGCAAGGTTAGGTTTATCTCAGTAAATTTGGGGCTTTGGCAACTTGCAAATTGCGCCACTAGCGCCGTGGTATAGGCGCGTTAGAGTGAGATCGTGGCAAAAAAGGAAAGCTATCGCTGTAGTGAATGTGGCTGGCTCAGCGCGAAATGGCAGGGACAGTGCCGCCAATGTCAGGCTTGGGGCACCCTGGCAGAAGTTGGCGCCAGTGCTGGCCTAGCTAAAACCGCTGTACGCACCCCGATTCAGGCTGCTCAGCCCATCGCTCAAGTTAGTGCCGAGTCAGCCCAGGCCCGCCCCAGCGGGGTGGGCGAGCTTGACCGGGTGCTGGGTGGAGGGATCGTACCAGGGGCCGTAATTTTGCTGGCGGGCGAGCCCGGCGTCGGCAAATCCACCCTGCTGCTGACCGTGGCCGCCAATGCGGCCAGGCAAGCTGAGCTAACTGGCGCTGGCAGCGTCCTATATATAACTGGTGAGGAGTCCGCCTCCCAGGTGCGTCTGCGCGCGGCGCGTATTGATGCTTTAGCTGACAACCTGCTGCTAGCTGCAGAAACTGAGCTAGGAGCGGTGCTTGGCCAAGTGGAACAGGCTAATCCGGCACTACTGATAGTGGACTCTGTGCAAACCATTGCCTCAGCTGATGTTGAAGGCTCAGCTGGTGGTACCAGCCAGGTGCGGGCGGTGGCGGCGGCAATCATTGCCCTAGCTAAAGAACGCAATATTCCGGTGTTGCTGGTAGGGCACGTAACCAAGGACGGTGGCATTGCCGGTCCGCGCGTGCTTGAGCACCTAGTGGATGTGGTGTGCCAGTTTGAAGGTGAGCGTCACGCCCGTTTGCGTCTGCTGCGGGCAGTTAAAAACCGCTATGGGCCTACCGATGAGGTGGGCTGCTTTGAACTGGGTGAACGCGGCATTGTAGAGCTGGCTGATCCGTCTGGGCTGTTTTTGTCTCAGGCCCGTTCTGAGGTTCCTGGCACCTGTGCTACCGTCACTTTGGAGGGGCGCCGGCCTATGGCTATTGAGATTCAGGCTTTGGTGGCTTCCACCCATGCCGGCTCACCGCGCCGCACCACCTCAGGCCTGGATTATTCACGCACCGCCATGGCTTTGGCGGTATTGCAGGCCCGCATGAAGGTGGATACCTCCTCAAGTGATGTCTATGTTTCCACCGTGGGTGGGGCTAAAGCCATTGAACCAGCTGCCGACCTAGCCCTAGCTATTGCGGTGGTGTCTGCGGCCCGTAATTTACCCACTCCCCCAGGCCTGGTGGCTTTTGGTGAAGTGGGCTTAACCGGAGAGCTGCGCGCCACGGTGGGGGTGCAGCGACGTTTAGCTGAAGCTGCCCGGCTTGGTTTTGACTGCGCAATTGTGCCTTTGGCTGGATCCGCTGAGCTGCGCCCCATTAAAGGCATGAAGGTGCTACCGGTAGCTCACCTAGCCCAGGCGGTAGGTGCCGCGCTAACGCCACTAGATCAGTAGCGACGCACAGCTTTCTTGCCTGTAATTGCGCCAATAATTAGGAACAGCACGCCCGCCATCAGCCCCACCACCAGGGCGATACCTGCGGGGATAAAAATAATTGCAAAGAAGGTGGCCACTGAGCCATCTTTAACATGGCTGATCCCCACCTGCGCCACAGCGCTGGTGTCGCATTTTACGGTGGCATTAGTGGTGCTAGTAGGAAACACGTGACCAACAATCACCGTGTCATCCTCTTCCAGGCGGTACTTGGAGTTTTCCAGCTTCACCTCTAGCTGCGAGCCATCAGCGGTGGTCACGCTGCAAACTGGCTTAGCCACCTGATCAACCTGCACTCCATCGGCCAGGCGCGCCCACAGCACGTTTTTACTGTCTGTAAACGTCTCGTTGAAAGGGCCAGAGTTGTCATGCCAGGTAATCACCCGGTTCTGGCTAGCGTCTTTACTGAGCGTAAACAGGTTGTAGCCAGACCAGATTCCTGCCGCTAAGCCAAGCGCAGCGATCACAAAAGAAATAATCGCCAAAACTTTAAAAACACTGTTCATCTATCTACCTACTTAACGATAAAAACTTGCTGGCCGACGAGCTCTTTACCGTCCAGGTTCAAACGCAACACGTATGTGCCCGGCTGGGAAGGGCCCGCTGAAGAACAGTCAGCCTTATAACGCTGCCCATTCCAGCTAACTGAAGTAGTGAAAGAGTCAGGGGTAGGGTTAGCCGATACATAAGCTGCTTCCCCCGCAGCCTTAGCTGTCAGCGGCGCCAGTAGCATTTTGCGGCTGGCTGGTTCAGCCTTGCAGGTGTCGGCGTCGTAGACAGTGTCTGTGCCGGAGGTGATCCGCATTTGCAGATGCTCAGAACCCACATCAAATATGCAGGGAATATTGGCTTTATTAGCCACCTTCAAGTTGACAGTTAAAGCCTGGCCGCGCGCCACCTGGGCCGGCAAAGTAACCGTGACATCCAGATTCTTAGTGTCACAAGCCAACGGGGTGGGCATACCACTGCCCTGGTTTTGGCGCGCCGCCTGCAAGTTTTGCACGCGCACAGTCTCAGTGACGTAGTTAAAGCCCCACACCACCAGCACCACTGTAAGCACTACCAAAAATACGTTACGTCCCAGCCGCATCAAGGAGGCTTTAAGTGCCGGGTCCATTGGCTGGCGCGGCGGCTTCTTAGGGCGATTAGCGGGTGGACGACGCCGTTCGGGTGCCTGCGATTGCGGGCGCGAGGGACGCGCACCAGGCGTATTAACGCGGCGTTTGCCGGGGGCGCCTTGCGTCTGCTTACGCGGATTTTGGCGCTGACCAGCAGCCGCTCCGCGCCGGGCCGTGCTAGCGGTGCCGGTGCGCGTAGCGCCCCCTTGCCCATCACGGCCCTGAGCACTACGGCCCTGACTAGTGCGAGCTTGGCCGGTGCGTCCCTGAGAACTACGCGCCCGGCCCGCGTTTTGGCCGCCTCGACTGGTGCCGCGCTGAGCATTACCGGCTTGGCCTGCACGAGCAGCCGGCCGCCCCTGAGCGCGTCCCTGAGCATTACTAGCTTGCCCACTACGGCCCTGGCCGGAGCCAGCTTGAGCACTACGCCCCTGAGAGCTACGCACCTGAGCGCTTTGGCCGCCTCGACTGGTGCCGCGCTGAGCCCCTCGCGTCGAGGCATTTTGGCTAGAGCCCCTTTGACCAGTTGCTTTTTGCCCAGCAGCCTTCTGGGTAGCGCCCTTTGTGGAGGGGCGCGGCTGCGTATTTCTCGACGCCGCTACCCCCTGGCCTACCCCGGAGGCTGGGCGAGCCTTACGAGCTTGAGTAGAGCTAGCCTGCGCACGCTCACCAGAGTGTTCTACGCGCAGCTCATTAGTGCGGGCTTTAGCGCCGCGCACCTGCTGCCCATGAGAGCTAGCGCGAGCTGAGCCAGTACTACGCCCCCCTGTGGGGCGCGCGCTACCAGTGCCCTTACCAACGCCACTAGCACGGGAGGCTTTAGCTGCGCCGTCGCCGCCACGTGAGCCAGAGCGGGCAGCAGACGCACGCCCCCCAGCGCCACTAGAGCTACGCGGGGCGACGTCGTCGCTATCAGGTAGATCTTGAACCAGCCTTAACGGCGGGAAAGGTGACTTACGCCCACCGCCAGTACGGTTGTTGTTGTTGTCACCTCTGGCCATACCTAAGACTCTACCGGCTTATGGCTACCTAGCCCAATGCCCATGCGGTTACGTCCCGCTAAAGCCAGCACCGCCTGAGCCGCAGCCACATCCAAAACCACGTCAGTAGCCACTCTAGCCCGCAAAGCCGCCAAAATAGCCGGAGCTTTAGCAGCCGACGAAGCCACCATCACACGGGTCTTAATACGACTCAACTGTGCCGGAGTAGGCCCAGAAGCACGCGCATTTAGCGAAATATCACGATAAGAACCATCGGCACGCAAAAACACAGTGCACACATCAGCCACTACACCCTCAGCATCCAGTGCGCGGCGATCTTCCTCATTTAGGTAACCACCAGCATAAACCTGGCTAGGCACCGGGCTGCGTAGCGACCCCACCCCAAACACAGCCAAGTCAACACGTTCTTGAATCGCTAACACTCGCTGCACTGAACGCTCACGCCACATAGCCTCACGGGTAGAGGCATAGTCAAACAACGCCGGCACCGGGAAATGCACTGTGCGGCCCCGAAAAGCAAAGGCAAACTGACTCAAAATTGCATCCGCATAAGGCAAACCGGTCTGTGAAGAGTTAGCAGCGCCGTTTAGCTGCACCACCAGCACCCGCTGCAACTCACGTGGAGGCAACGACTGAGCTATCTCAGCCACCGTGTTACCCCAGGCCACACCCATGATAGTGCCGTTTTCTACCTTCTGGCTGATCATCTCGGCAGCCACCGCAGACACCTGGGAGAGACGGTTAATCTCCGTGGCCCCCTCACGCACCGGCACCACACGGGCATGCACTTTAAAAGCCTTCTTCATCTGCGACGCCAGCGCGTCAGGGCGACTAGGCTCATTGAGGCTAATACGCACCAAACCCGCCTCACGGGCGTGCGACAGCAGACGTGAAACAGTTGAACGCGATACCCCCAGGTGACGAGCAACGCCATCCATAGTTTCAGACTGCAGGTAATACATCATTGCGGCCTGGAAGGCCATGTCATCGCGTTCAACCATCTAAGCTGCCTTCTTCGGTTTAGTAAAGTTTGCCCCAAGCTAGCGCCGCGTCGGGCCATGCATGGAAATTCTTGAACGATTGTATCGCGCATTACACTACTGCTTGGCCCCTTTTACCGCTTTCGGGAAAAAAGAGGTCTGTGGGCCTAGCTGGGAGGTTAGGTTAGGTCCAAGCATTAACGCGTCGGACTTAGAGGTCCGACAGCGCCAGGGTTCGCCAAGCCAAACAAATCGCCTTGGAGAATCTTTGTGCGTCACAACGAAGTGGAAGGGATGAATTATGACCGAGAAGAAATATGTAATCGCCATTGACCAGGGCACTACTTCCTCACGGGCAATCCTGTTCGATCACGACGGCTCTATCGTGGCCATGAACCAGCTAGAGCACACCAACTACACCCCCAAGCCCGGCTGGGTTGAGCACGACCCGGAAGAAATCTGGGCCAACGTGCGCTCCGTAGTTGGCGGGGTACTAGCTGAGGCTGAAACCAACCGCCACGAGGTGGCCGCCATCGGTATCACCAACCAGCGTGAAACCGCCGTGGTGTGGGACAAGACCACCGGTAAGCCGATCTACAACGCCATCGTCTGGCAGGACACCCGTACCCAGAAGATCTGCGACCGTCTAGCCGCCGGCAGCGAGCTAGGCACCGACCGTTACAAGGCCAAGGTGGGTCTACCCCTAGCCACCTACTTCTCCGGCCCCAAGATCGCCTGGATTTTGGAAAACGTCCCCGGCGCCCGCGAGAAGGCTGAAGCTGGCGACCTGCTCTTTGGTAACACCGACACCTGGGTACTGTGGAACATCACCGGCGGCGTCGACGGCGGCGTGCACGCCACTGACGTCACCAATGCCTCGCGCACCATGCTGATGAACCTGGACACCCTGTCCTGGAACGAGGAAATTGCCGCCGACATGGGCATCCCCATGTCTATGCTGCCCGAAATTAAGCCCTCCTCAGGCATCTTCGGTTACGGACGCAAGAACGGCCTACTAGTTGACACCCCCATCGCCGGTATCCTCGGCGACCAGCAAGCCGCCACCTTCGGCCAGGCCTGCTTCAACAAGGGTCAGGCTAAGAACACCTACGGCACCGGCTGCTTCATGCTCATGAACACCGGCACCACCCCGGTCCCCTCCAAGAACGGCCTACTGACCACCGTGTGCTACCAGATCGGTGACCAGCCGGCGGTATACGCCCTGGAAGGCTCCATTGCCGTGGCCGGCTCGCTGGTGCAGTGGATGCGCGACAACTTGGGCCTGATCACCAACTCCCGCGACATTGAGGAGCTGGCTGCTTCGGTGGAGGACAACGGTGGCGCTTACTTCGTGCCCGCCTTCTCCGGCCTGTTCGCCCCCTACTGGCGTCCTGACGCCCGTGGCGCCCTGGTGGGTCTAACCCGCTACGTCAACAAGGCCCACATTGCGCGCGCCGTCGAGGAATCCACCGCCTACCAGACCCTGGACGTGCTGCAGGCCATGAACGCCGACTCTGGCGTGCCGCTAACCGAAATCAAGGTTGACGGCGGCATGACCAACGACCGTCTGCTGATGCAGTTCCAGGCTGACGTAGCCGGCGTACCCGTAGTTCGCCCCAAGGTCATTGAGACCACCGCTCTAGGCGCTGCCTACGCTGCCGGTATCGCCGTCGGCTTCTGGTCCGGCACGCAGGACGTGGTGGACAACTGGGCTGAGGGTGCCCGCTGGGAGCCCGCCATGGAGCAGGAGCACCGCGAGCGCCTGTACCGTCTGTGGAAGAAGGCCGTAACCAAGACCCTGGACTGGGTCGACGCCGACGTCGATGCTGAGCTGGAGTGATTCGTCCCTTTTAGGCCGGGCTTAGCCGCATATAAGCCAGGCTAATTTAGGGCTTTCTAACCGTCATCCCCTACGGTTAGAAACACAATACATAAGGGTGGGTCTAATGTGGACCCGCCCTTATGTGTTTATAGCGCTTTAATGGGTTTTATGGCCATATAAAAGCGCAATTTATTGGCTTAACTGGGCATATTTTGGAGGGTCTGTTAGCTCACTGCACGCACGTTCACGACTATTGGCAGGCCCACCTACATGAACCAAACTGTTACCTGTTTGAACAGTTCCTTAATTTTGGAGGATAGAGATGTCCGCAAACACTTCTTTGCCATCTAGCGCTCTCAATGCCGAAAAACGCCAGGCGGCACTTGATGCAATGACTGACGCTGAAGGTCTAGACATCTTAGTTGTCGGCGGTGGCGTCACTGGTGCAGGTATCGCTGTGGATGCCGCCAGCCGTGGGCTGCGCACCGGTATCGTGGAAATGGGTGACTGGGCGGCAGGTACTTCCTCCTGGTCTTCCAAGCTAGTGCACGGTGGTCTGCGCTACCTCTACCAGCTTGACTTCCCGCTGGTGGCTGAGGCTCTGGCAGAGCGTGGCCGCCTACTTACTGAGACCGCCCCGCACCTAGTTAAGGCCCAGCCTTTCCTATGGCCGCTAAAGCACGAGGTTGAGCGCGCCTACTCGGCCGTAGGCGTGGGCATGTACGACGCCCTGGCACTGCTGGGTGCACGCGGTAAGGCCACTGTGCCGGTGCAACACCACCTGACCGCCAAGGGCACCAAGCGTCTAGCCCCCTCGCTAGACACCTCTGGCCTGGCTGGCGCTATCAAGTTCTATGACGCCCGCGTGGATGACTCCCGTCTGGTTATCTCCCTGGTGCGTACCGCCGTCGAGAACGGCGCCCTGGCTGCCACCCGCACCAAGGTTGTGGAGTACCTAAAGAACGACCACGGCCGCGTTATCGGTGCCCGCGTGGAAGACCTTGAGGCCAGCGCCAAGGCCGGCAAGAAGGTTGTACGCGACATCTACTCGCGTCGCGTCATCAACGCCACCGGTGTGTGGACTGAGCAGACTCAGGAGCTAGCTGGCGTCACCAACGGTTTGAAGGTGCTGGCCAGTAAGGGTATCCACATTGTGGTTCCCAAGGAGGCTATTGAGGCTGAGACCGGTATCTTCCTGCGCACTGAGAAGTCCGTGCTGTTCATCATCCCGTGGCCGCGCTACTGGGTTATCGGCACCACTGACACCGCTTGGCACGAGAACATCGATCACCCGGTGGCCACCAGCGCCGACATCGACTATGTGTTGGAGCACGCCAACGCGGTGCTAGAAAAGCCCATTAGCCGTAAGGACATCATTGGTGTCTATGCTGGCCTGCGTCCGCTGCTGCAGCCGGGCGTGAAGGAAGGCGAAAGCGGCGAGACCGCCTCCACCAAGGTTTCACGTGAGCACACTGTCACCGAGGTAGCCCCGGGGCTAACCTCCATCGCCGGCGGTAAGCTGACCACCTACCGCGTGATGGCTGCCGACGCCGTCGACTTCGCCCTCGGTGTGGAGCAGACCAAGGTACACCCCACCTGCACCGAGCGCCTGGCCCTGGTGGGTGCTGAAGGCCTGGACGAGGTCACCGCCCACTCCGGCGAGATTGCCCGCGCCCACGGCTGGACCCTGGCCCGCGTTGACCACCTGCTTTCGCGTTACGGCGCTGAGACCCAGGACCTGCTTGAGCTGATCGACGCTCACCCCGAGTATGGCCAGCCGCTGAAGTCCGCCCCCGCCTTCTTGAAGGCTGAGGTTGCTTGGGCCGTCACCCACGAGGGCGCCCTGCACCTGGACGACATCATCGTTCACCGCGTGCGCCTGGACCTGGAGCACCGCGACCACGGTCTGGCTGCTGCTGACGAGATCGCTGAGATCGCCGCCCCGCTGCTGGGCTGGTCCAAGGACGACGTCGCCGCTGAGATCGCCGCCTACGCTCGCCGCTGCACCGCCCTGGCGCAGGCCGAGAAGGAGACTGAGGACGCCGCCGCAGCCGCTCACCTGGACGGCCTAGGCCAGGTCTGAGTTAGCTAATACTGGCTAAGGGCGCTACCTGTTTGGGTAGCGCCCTTAGTATGTGTAAGTAACCGTCTAAAACTTGTTATGATCACTGAAGTAAATTGTTGTATTTAGCCAGGGTCCTTCATGCCGTTTAGTGTCGCTGCACTGGCAGCTGCGCACGGGGCTACAAACGCCACTGTCGCCGCTAGTCTGCCGCTTACATTTACCCCCTCAACCACTGCAGTGGCTGGCAACGTGTACCTGTCCGCCCTGGTGGGAGCCTCCCCGCTGATTGCTTTTTTTGCGCTGCTGGGTGGGTTTAAGGTTAAAACTCACCGTTGTGCGCTGCTGGCTTTAGCCCTGGCAGTTGTGCTGGCTATAACGGTCTTTAAAATGCCGGTGTCTATGACGCTGCTGTCGGCCTCACAGGGGCTGGCCTTTGCGGTTATGCCCATGATTTTTATCGTGGTGGGGGCCGTGTGGCTGTATAACCTAACCGAGTTTTCTAACCGCTCACAGGATTTGCGTGCGGTTTTCTCCAGTATCGGTAAGGCGGACATACGTATTCAGGCCCTGATTGTGGCCTACACATTTTGTAACTTGCTGGAGGGTTTAGCTGGTTTTGGAGCGCCGGTGGCCATTACCTGTGCCATGCTGGCTACGCTGGGGCTACCCAAGATTAGGGCTGTGCTGCTGTGTTTGTTGGGTAACCTAGTTTATTTGGCTTACGGCGCCATGGCCACGCCGGTGCTCACCGCCGGCCGTATGGGCGGCGTGGATCCTGCCCACATTTCTCTACTTATGGGACGCCTGATTGCCCCCTTGGCACTGGTGGTCCCATTTTTACTGCTGCTTATGCTTGACGGGCGCCGGGGTGTGCGTCAGCTGTGGCCGCTAGCGTTGGTTACCGGCGTTACTTCCGCACTAGGGCATCTTTTTATGCCACTGGTTTCTTTTGAACTTACCGGCGTGGCCACGGCGCTTTTTACCCTGGCAGCCACCTATATTTTCTTGCTGTTTTGGACTCCGACGACGCCGCCCGAGCAGCACTCTAAAGCTTCCGTTGAGGGTCTAAGCATTAGCCGCGTAGTGCTGGCCCTCACCCCCTACCTACTGGTGGTAACCCTGATTGCCACCACCAAACTATGGAAGTGGGGGGTGGATTTAGATGCTCTGCTTAAATCCACCGACATCAATATTCCTTGGCCGGGCCTGTATGGGCACTTGCATAACGCTGACGGTAGTGTGAACCAGACCGCGATCTATCAGCTGCCGCTGCTGTCTAACCCAGGCACACCAATCATTTTTACTGCCATTGTGGTTACTGGCCTGTATGCCTGGTATGGCCGCAAAACCCGCTTTGCCCTGCCGGTTTTGCGTTCCCTGGTGGCACTGTGGCACACCATTTCTGGTTTGCGTTACACGCTGCTAACTATTGCGGCCGTGATGGCTTTGGCTTATGTGATGAACTTTTCGGGGCAAACCACCGCTATTGGCGCGGCACTGGCTTCAACTGGCCATGCTTTCACCCTGTTTGCCCCGATTTTAGGTTGGCTGGGCACTGCCGTGGGTGGCTCTACTACCAGTTCTGGGGCTTTGTTTGGCTCTATGGAGGCTAGCGCCGCCCACGCGATTGGCATCGACACCGCCACTTTGCTCGCTTCTAACACCGTGGCTGGGGGTATCGGTAAGCTGGTTTCGCCCCAGAACTTGGCGGTGGCAGCCACTGCGGTTGAGGCGCCGGGCATTGAAGCCACTGTTCTGCGTAAGATTGCCCCTTACTCGCTACTGATGCTGCTGGCGGTGTGTTTGTACACTTTTGCCGCCTGTTCGGGCTGGTTGGATTTCTATCTGCCGCATTTTTAAAAATCATTTGGCCTGGCCGCTTTAAAAAGTATCTCTGGCCGCTTTCACCTCAAGAAAGATTTCCGGCCGGGTATGCGCCCGGCCCAGGCAGTGCATTAGGCCCGGGCAGTAGCTGCATCAGCGCACTGGCGAGGTTGATGCGCCAGCAGGCATAGTCGTGTCCACCGTTGTAAACCATGTCTTTAACCTGCATCCCAGCCTGACGTAGCTGGTGGACTGCTTTGGGTTGCAGGGGCGCCAAAATCCATTCTTGACTGCCTACCTCTATCCAAGCTTGGGTGCCCGCTAGGGGCGCTTGCCTGGCATCTAGTGCGTTTAGCTCACTAAAGAGCACGTCTTGCCACAGTGATGCCGACTGGCTTATGCCCGCCCCGATTAACTGCGGGTAAGCCACTAGGGTGCGCAGCACGGTTAGCGCCCCTAGACTCTGTCCAATAACTACCCGCTCAGCAGGGTTAGGGCTAATGGCATAGTGGGTTTTGAGCCAGTTAAGTAACGGCCCACTTAAATAGCGGCCAAAATCGCTCTCCCCCAACTCCTGCCAGCGTTGCTCGGTGCCACCTGAATCAATGAACACGATATAGGCCGGGGCGATCAGCCCTGCCTCCATGAGCTGTGCTAGGGCCAAGTGCAGGTGGTGGCGTTTAAGCCAAACTTCGCCGTCAAGTACCAGCAGCACCGGCCAGCTTTGCGCGCGGCCAATCAGGGCGGGGGTGTAAACCCAAATTTGGCGCCCCAGGGTGTCTAAGTCGGCGACGGCGTCGAGCCTGCCCGCATCTAAGCTGCCCGCGCCGGCGGCGGCGTCACTAAAGACAGGCCATTCCCCTAGCGGCCAGGCCGGCGCCAGGGGCAGCGACACCACAGACTGCACAAAACCACGCCGATTAGTGCAGGTAACCGGGTTGTGGGGGTCAGGCAGGCCGCCGTCTAAAGCCTGACGCAAACGCACCTGGCTGCCCTGTAACCAAGGCGCCTGGGCGGCACTGAGGGCCGGCAGGAAACAGTAGGAGGCGCGCCAATCGCCATCCATGCGGTAGGTCAGGTACCAAGTATCAGTACCGGGCAGGCGCCGCATATAAGAGTCGGCCAGGTTTTTCTCATCCGTAAGCCGGTTAACGAACAGCAACACGCGCTGTGCCGCGCCGCGCCACAGAAAAGTAACCAGGTATTTGCCTTCCTGGGTGGGGTCCGCTTCCAGCAGAGGCGTGGCAGTCACCTGCTGCCACAGCTGCGCTTGCAGCTGGCTGGCCAGTTGCGGGCGCTCAAGTAGGCGCTGGTGCACAGCGTCCAGGGTGGGGCTGGTGGCCAGCGGGGCGCGCTGGGGGCGCGGTAGTTTCGGTGGGGTGGGCCTGGTCGACGCCGTCATAGGGCCTGCTTTCTGGGGCGCGGCAGTACTAGTGGGGTGCCGGTTTGGGGATCATGTAAAAGCTGACAGGGTAGGTCAAATACTTTTTCAATCAGCTGTTCGGTGACTATTTCACGCGGGCTACCCTGGGCCACGATGGCGCCTTGCTGCATCACCACCAGGTGGGTGGCGTAGCGGAAAGCCAGGGCTAGCTCATGCAGCACGGCTACCACCGTGCGACCTTGGCGCTGCAAGGCGGCGGCCAACTCTAAAACCTCAACCTGGTGGCTGATGTCTAGGTAGGTGGTGGGCTCATCTAACAGCAGCACGGGCGTGTCTTGGGCTAAGGCCATGGCGATCCATACGCGTTGACGCTGTCCACCGGAGAGTTCCTCAACCCGGCGGCTAGCTAGGCTAGCCACCCCGGCACGCTCTAGGGCCTCTTGCACGGCGCGTTCATCAGCTGGGGACCATTGACGCAGCAGGCTTTGGTGCGGGTGACGCCCACGCGCCACCAAGTCGGCCACACTGATCCCCTCGGGGGCCTGGGGCGACTGGGGTAGCAAAGCCACCTGCCTGGCCACCTGTTTGGGGCTATAGGAGCTGATTGGACGCCCACCCAGCTCCACCTGGCCACTGCTGGGACGCAGCACGCGAGATAAGGTTTTAAGCAGGGTGGATTTACCGCAGGCGTTAGGGCCCACAATCACGGTGAACTGGCCGCTGGGGACCGCGAAATCGACGCCGTCGAGCACCGGAGCGCCCCCATAACCCACCACCAGGCCTTTACCAGCCAAAGTGACCTGCCCGCTCATATGCCTTTCCTCCACTGCAACACCAAGAACAACACCAAATACAGCCCGCCTAACGTGGCCGTCACCACCCCTACCGCTAGTTGGGTGGGGGCTAGGGCGCGCTGGGCCACAAAATCAGCCACCACCACCAAAGTGGCCCCCATCAGGCCGCTGTTGGTCAGATTCACGCCCGCCGCGCCGCTAGCTCGGCGCGCCAAGTGCGGGGCTGCCAACGCCACGAAAGCAATTGGGCCGGTTACCGCCGTCGCCAAAGCCACCAGGGTCACCCCCACCGCCAAGGCCCCTGAACGGGTCCCCTGCACGCGCGTGCCCAGACCATGGGCGAGCTCATCACCTAAAGCCAGGGTGCTCAGGGGCCGCGTCAGACAGGCCAGTGCTGGGGTTAGCGCCGCCAGGGCCAGGGCCAGCCAAGCTAGCCAAGCCCAGTTAGCGTCGTTAAGACTGCCCGCCTGCCATTGGGCGGCCTGCTGGGCATTAGCTAGTGGGGCACGCACGATCAGCAGCTCGTTAAGAGCATGCTCTACGGCGGCCAGGCCTATACCCACCAGCACCAGGCGGTTGCCAGTGATGCCGTTTTTCCAGGCCAGTACGTATACCAGGGCCGCCGCGCCGACGCCGCCTGCAATAGCTCCCAGCGACACCCCCAGCGGAGATGCCCCTACCAAAATGATGGCTACCAGGGCGCCAGTGGCCGCTCCGGTGGTGAAACCAATAATGTCGGGGCTACCCAGCGGGTTACCTGATACTGCCTGGAACAGGGCACCGGACAGGCCCAAGGCAGCTCCAACCAACATGGCGGTGGCAATTCGTGGGGCCCGCACCTGGGTTACAAAGTAGCGTGCGTAGCTATCTTCCTGCCCGTAGCCAAAGATGGCGGCGCTGACCTGGGCTGGGCTAACTGGGTAGGCGCCGGTACTTACGCTGGCTACCGCCACCACGGTTAAAACCACCAGCAGCGCTAAAGCCACCACCAGTGAACGCACCCCCAGCCGCAGCGAGTAGGGACCCAGGCGCAGTAGGATGTGCCGGCGAGATTTGAGGGCCGCTTGGCAGGCCACTTTAGCTACTGCTTTAGTCAGCTTGGCCGGGACAGGCTGGTTTACAGCCGGTGGCTGCTGCGCCGCAAGCCTGCTCTGGTTTAGGTTTTTCATAGCGCCGCCACCTTTTTAGTGCGCACCATAGCGATAAAGCAGGGAGCGCCAGCTAAAGCCGCCACCACCCCAACTTGTAGCTCTTGGGGGGCAATAATTACGCGAGCTAAAACATCGGCGCCCAGCACCCACACCGGGCCTAGTAGCAGGCTAGCTAAAGCCACCCAGCGCTGATCAGGGCCAAGCGCTGTACGCGCCGCCACCGGAACAGCTAAGCCCACAAAAGAAATTGGTCCAGCGGCGGCCGTAGCCGTGCCAGCTAACAGTGTCACTGCCAGGGCGGTAAGTGTGCGGGTAGCCTCCACGCGCACCCCTAAACCTTTAGCGGCCTCCTCCCCCAGGGCCAGTGCGTTCAAGCTAGGTGAAAGTACCAAGCCCAGCGCCGCCCCCAAGGCGATTAGCGGCGTCGTCGCCATAGCAATATCCATGCCGCGCCCTTCTAGCGAGCCAGCCACCCAATAGCGAAACTCGTTAAAAGCCTCCTGATCAGCCAAAATAACCGTTTGGGTAAGCGCGCCCAGGGCCGCTGAAACCGCTACTCCCGCCAAGGCTAAACGCACCGGGTTAGCCCCGGCTCGCCCAGTGGCGCCCAGCAGATATACGGCCACCGCCGCTGCGCCAGCCCCCATAAAAGCCGCCCACATATAGGTGTTAACGCCACTTAAGCCAAACAGGGCCACACTGAGCACCACCGCCAAGGCAGCCCCCGAGTTAACCCCCAAAATGCCCGGATCAGCCAAAGGGTTGCGGGTAAGGCACTGCATCAGCGCCCCGGCCAGGCCCAGCGCCGCCCCCACGCTAAGGCCAATTAAGGTGCGTGGCACTCGCAGCTGCCACACCACCGTGGCGGCGCTAGCTAGCTGCGAATGCTGCTCCGACTGCACACCCTGGGCCGGTAAGTTGACAGTGTCTGGCCCGAGCCGCAAAACCTGCCACACCAAGGTCGGATCCAAAGCTTTAGAACCTACAAATAGACTCAAAGCTATGGCCCCGACCAGGGCTAACAGCGCCAGCGTAAAAAATATTGGTTTAGTTAGGCGCATCTTTAGGCTGCAGGCCCCGGGGAATTGCCGACGCCGCCCGCCCCGGCTGGCTTTCCGGCGCCAGCCCCGGCAGCGCCAGCCACAGCCCCGGCAGCAGCAGCGCCAGCTCGACGGCGGTTACGCAGCAGCACCGCGCCGATAGCAACCGCACCAATAAGCAGCGCCGCACTAAATACGCTAACGCCCAGCACCGGGAAAGCTGATTTAGGGCTCTGTTCCATGGCCACAATAGTGGTCACGGTGGTGGCCGCCGGCTGGGCCTTCTTTTTAGCGCTAGGTGAGGCGGTCACCTTCAAGGTCCCTGAGGTGGGCTTAGCCGAGGCGCCCGCGCTGGCAGTGGCCTGGCTACCAGCAACGCCTCCCGCGCCCGCCCCAGAGTTAGCACCCGTAGCGCCCGCCCCTGAATCACTGCCAGAGCCGCCGCCAGCGTTGCTAGAGCCACCAGCGCCAGAAGCGCCACTGCCAGAGCCAGCGGCTGCACCCCCTGCGCCTCCTTGATCTCCAGAGTCACTGGCTGAGCCGGTTACGGTAAATTGCGGGGAACGGTTACTGAAACCTTTAGTGCCCCCACCTTGAGATTCAGGGATTTCTTGGCTGGCCAAGAACCTCAGCCAGTGAGTGCCGGGCTTAACATAGCTGGGCAGCACAAACGAGCCAGAAACTGAGCCGTTGGCACCAATTTTTTGCTGATGCACCACGCCGGTGCCGCTTACTGAATTGTCTGAGCCATCCAGGGCGCCGTCGTCAATTTTGATACTTACAGTCTCACCAGCAGGAAAGCCGCTGAGGCTGAAGCTGAGGGTACCGCCCGCCTCCACCGAGCCGGTGACAGTTGAGCTGGTACCTTCAGTGGAGTCGTCTGCACCCCCTGGCGGCAAAGCTGCAGCGCTAGGCAGCACCAGGGCCAGGGCGGCGCCAGAAACCATGACAGCACTGGCTAGGGTCTTAAAAACCTTGGTCACTCTACGCATTTACTTTCCTTAAATTCGGGGCGTTAGGCTTTGCGGCGCAGCAGCAGGGCCACGGTGGCGCTGGAAGCCAAAATGACTCCGGCGGCAGCTAGCAGCCAGACGTCGTCGGGGCTGAGCCAGCCAGCCTTTTGGGCGCGTTTAAGCACCACTACTTGACTGACGTTTTGCGCGGGGGCCGCCTCAGCCGCAGCCGGGGCGCCCCCAGCCAGCACGAAACTGGACCAACCCAGCTGTTTGCCGTCTTCACCAATGGCCGCGAGCGCATAGTTGCCGCCGCTTAAGCCACTGATTTCCAGCTTGATCTGGTGGGTGTCGTCAACCTGCACCCAACCCACCGGGGTGGCCGGGTCGTAGAGGTACATAAATAGCCACTGTCCAGTTTCGATGCTGGCGGGTACGCTTACCGTGATTTCTTTGCCTTTAGCGGCGACTTTAAAGCCCTGAGTGGGACTCTTGGCTAGCGCTTTTAGATCGCGTGCCACCGAGTTGGGCATGGCGGCGGGCATGGGTTTAAGGGCCTTGGCTTGCGTGTTGGCTAGGGCGCGGGCTGCGGGGCGCAGGCTCACTGCCGCATAGCCACGGCGTGTGCTAACTGCGCCTAGCCTGGTGGTGTTGGCGCGGCTAAAGCTGGCGGTAAATGGGTTTAGCTGGGTGACTGTTCGCTGAGTGACGGCCCGCTGACCAGTTAGCGCCGTGCCTGTTTGGGCTACGCCGTGATGGGCGGGGGAAATAATTTTGATTTTGGCCGGCAGTTGCAGGCTGCTCCAGCCGATCACTGTGCCGGTTGGGTTTTGGGCCACCAGGGTCACTTTGCCGCCGGGCAGATCCGCTGGCCGCTCCAGGCTTACGCCGTGGTCTAAGCCCACTTGGTACCACTGGCCTTGCCAGGGGATACGCCGCGAGCCGTCAGGCAGGTAGGTGGATAGGTACACCCAGCTGCCGACTTTGGCTTGTGGCAGTTTCACGTTAATGGCCGCAGCGCTCAGGGAGGCTTGCATTGAGCCGGAGTTGGCGGCGTTTAGATCCTCACTGGGGCTGATAGGTGCGGGCACGCCGCTGGGGGTGTAGTCACCTACGGTGAAGGGCTTAACCAGTAGGGTGCGGCCTTTGTCGCCGGCTTTGATGGATCCGCTCAGTAGGCGCAGACTGTGGGCGCCGGTTTTGAAGGCGGGGCTGGTGCCGCCCTTAGTTTCGCCGGCAGTGGGTAGGGGGATTTCTACCTGGAAGTTACCGTTAGCGTCGGCTTCGAAAACGGCCCAAATGGTGGCGTTGGGGGCCACGGTTTCACCGGGGCGGTGGGAGTAGCCGCCTTCGTCAAGTTTGACGGCGATTTTTGAGCCACCTTGAGTGGGATGGCACCAGCCGCTACCAGCCAAAATGAGTTTGTCGCCGTAGTTGTAGCGCGGCCCGGTGGTGGCGTCTTTAGTTTGTCCTGCCGGGTAAACCAGGTGGGCTGTGGCGCTGGCCTGGCATTTTTGTGGGCTGGTGGTGGGGGCAGCGGTTGGCTGCGGGCTCGACGACGGCGCCGGGGTGGGCGCGGCGGTGGGGCTCGCAGTTGGTGCAGGGCTAGGCTCACTGGTGGGCTGCGGAGCGCTGGTGGGCTCCGGCGCAGCGGTGGGCTGGGCCGTAGGAGCCGGGCTGGGCTCACTGGTGGGCTCCGGGACTGGCTGCGCAGTGGGCTGCGGACTGGGCTGCGCAGTAGGTTCACTGGTGGGCTGCGGGCTAGGGCCGGGCTCAGGCTCGACGGCGTCGTTAACCTCAAACCCGGCCACTTTAGATACCCGCTCAGAGCCATCATTGCCACCAAGCAGACGAATCCAGTGGGTGCCTTGGGTGGTGAATTGCGGCAGGTTTACCTGCACGCTGAAGTCACCGCCGGTGGTGGGCACAGTAATAGTGGTTTGATCTGCGCTTAGCTCCAGGCCAGAATCCTGGGCGGGCAGTTTGGAATCTGCGCCCTTGCCATCGTCTAGTTTGAGGGCCACAAACCCACCCTCAGCGCGGGGTGCAAAACCGGTGCCTTTGACGGTGATAACTGAACCGGACTTAACCGTTTGCGGCTCCACAGTTAAGGTACCCTCACCAGCGGTGTTGGTGGGGATAGAGCTAGCCGCATAGACCTGGGCGCTCACATGCCCAGAGCCCTGGGCGGCTGCCTTGGCACCTTGGGCAGACACATACCTGGCAGCTGAGCCTGCCACCCCAGCAGTTTGGGCTACTGGGTAGGCGAAGGCCGGCATAGTGCCAAAACCTAACGCTAGTAGCGCCAGGGGGAGCGTAAATTTACGTAGTTTCATGAGTTTATTTCTTCTGTGGGCCGCAGTTTTTAAGGTGCATGCCCGTTTTTAAAGGCACCTGTGTCTAGCTGAGCAGGTAGCGCTTGACGTCGTCGAGAATGGAGTTCATTAAAATCGCTGAGCCGGTAGAAGTCCAAACGGAGCCGTCAACCGGGTAGACATGCCCAGCTTTATAGGCCTCTAGCTCTGCAAACCCGGGCACCTGCGCGGCCTGCTGTAAGGCTTTGGAGGAAGCGGAGGTGTCGGCACTGCCGCCAGCCTTGGGGTTGGACACTGAGGAGCCACCAAGGAAGCCAAAGAACATGTAGTCGGCATCAATCTGGGAGATGTTCTCTAGGGAAACCGGTTCGCTGTGTCCGTGTCCTTTGCGGTCTTGGCTGGCTGGGCGTTTTAACCCTAGATCGTTTAGGGCCACGCCGGCGGGTAGCTCTTTGAGGATCAGCGCTGCTGCGGTGCCCTGCCAGCGGATGATAGAGAAAGTTTTACCGGAGTATTTGGGCGCCAGGGCGCTAGCCATTTCTTTGATCCGCTTGTCGTAGGCGGCCAGTACCTGCTTGCCTTTTTGCTCTTGGTTTAGGGCAGCGGCGATATTGGTGAAGTTGCGCCGCCAGTCGCCGCCAGCATTGCCGGTGTATACGGTGGGGGCGATGGCCCGTAAGGTGGCCAGGGCTTTGGCATTGTTGTTTAGCCCGGTACCGTCTACCAGGATCAGGTCGGGTTTTTGGGCGCCGATTGCCTCAAAGTTGGGTTGGCCAATGGCCCCCAGGATCGGGATGTTTTTAGCTTTTTCGCTTAGGTAGTTAGGTACGGTTTTTTGGCCCCGGCCGGCGACGACGCCGATCGGTTTTAGTCCCAGCGCAAATATAGCGTCGGTGGTGGGCTCTGACAGGGTTACTACCCGTTTGGGGTTGGTGGGCACGTTAACTACAGACCCGTCCACGTTTTTACGCTGCGGCTGGTGGCAGTGGCGGTAGCTGCCGGGCGTGAAGAATTGGCTAGCCCGCAGCCGCTAAGGGCAGCAGCTCCCCCTAAGCCCACGGCGGTCAGGATGGAACGGCGCGATAGTTCTTTCATTTTTGCCTCACTGAGTAGTTACCGACTGGCGTCAGCTGAATTTTGTCAGGTAGCTAAGCCTTAGTAAAGGTAAGCTCAACCATAGATATTTTTCACGACTTTATGCAGTAAAAATAGAGTTTTGCGTCACAATTAGCACTATTCGCGCAGTTTTTTGCAATTTTCATACTTGCCTTAAAGGTTTTTATTAGCCTAGCCTCACTTAGGGGGTACTAACATAATCCCTTCTTTGAGCAAACAATTGACCGGGCTACTACAGCCCCTAAACTGCATAAGGAGCACGCATGGCACATTTCTCCATTGCATCGCGCGCCAGCTCACGCACACTCTCAGCCCTAGCAGTGCTAGCCATGGCCGCCATGCCGGCAGGCGCCGTCGCTAGCGCCACCAGCGCCCCCACCCCCACGCTAAGCGTGGCCAGCGCCGAGCAAAACTACACCAACCAGGTAACCGTCACCCCTAATGTGGTGCGTCCTGGCGCCACCATCACCATTAACGGCACTGACTTTGCCCCGCGTGCAGCCGACGCAGCCATTGCTCTCAAGCTCGACGGCGGTGCTGTGGCTTGGCCACAAAACCAGCCTGAAGGAGTAACTGTAACCCCCGGCTATATTGCGATTTCGGGCGTACCCAACGCTGACGGCTCCTTCTCAGCCAAGGTAAACCTGCCTAACCTGACCGACGGCGAGCACACCATCAGCCTGCTGGGCGGCTCACTAGGCTCTGACCCTAAGCCGCGCGTGGCTGTAACCGTTAAGTTCAAGGTTGACTCCAAGGCTCCGGTAGCCACCAGCCCCACTGTGGAGGCTACTAAGGCTTCCGTAGCCACCAATGGCGCAGTTTCCGTACCCTTCTCAGCCAAGGCTTTCAGTGCCGGCTCTACCATTTCGGTAACTGTTGATGGTCAGCCGGCTGGTTTTGCTGCTGGACGCGGCCCGGCAGTTAGCTCTGTCAAGGTTGAAGCTGACGGCACTGTTTCTGGCTCGGTTTCTATTGCCGCCGGCAAGGCCCTGGCTGGTAGCCACGAGCTAGTTTTCACTAGCTCCACCGGCGAAAAGGCCACCGCCCAGGTAGAGGTTGGGGTAGGCGCTTCCTTCGGCACTGGCGCAGTGGGCTCCAAGGTGGAAGGCACCATTTCGAACCTGCCCACCGGCGCCGTCGTTAAGGGCGTGGGCGTAGACGGTGCCAACTGGCTGACCTCCCCTGTAACCGTCACCAGCGGCAACCAGGTCACCATTAAGGACCTGCAGATCCCCGCCTCCACCAAGGTGGGCGAGCCCATCAGCGTCACCTACGTAATTGATGGTAAGGAAACCACCCAGGCCACCGCCGCTGTCACCACCCCTTCAGCCACCCCGCTAAACACTGAGGCCTACCAGGTCACCAGCACCACGGTGCCTAACGGCAACTACCAAAGCACCGCCAACTCTAAGGGCGAGGTGTTCATTACCGCCTCCGTAGGCCGCCCCCCGATTAAGGAATCCACCCTGGTTAAGGGCCACTATGACGCCTCTGGCAAGTTTGTGATCGACAAGCAGATCACTCCTGCCGCAGCTGCAGATGGTAAGGGTGTTAACGGGGTTTACGGCGTGGCCATGGACGACGCTAACGGTTACGTGTGGGTTAGCAACACTCGCCAAAACACGGTGGCTGTTTACAAGCAGTCTGACCTGTCGCTGGTTAAGCAGTACCCGGCTAACGCCGTCACCCACGCCCGCGCTATGCGAGTAATTGGTGACAGTGTCTACGTAACTGAAGCTGCTCGTGGCAAGGGCGGCGGCATTAAGGTTTTCAACGCTAAGCAGCTTGATGCCGCTCCCACCACCATTGACTTGCCCGAAGGTGCAGTGCCGATGGACTTTGATGTGGATAGCGCCAGTGGTCGCCTGTTCACGGTAGATATGAACCTGAACAAGGCCTACGTGATTGACACCAAGAACTCCAACCAGGTCACCAGCTATGACCTGCCTGGCGCTAATGGCGCCTCGGGCGTGGCCTACGACCCAGCCAACAACCGTTTGTTTGTGGCCAGCCAGAGCTCTAACAATGCGGTGGTTCTAGACCTGGGCACTGGCAAGGTTATTGCCGATATTCCTACCGGCAGCCAGTCCCTGGGCGCTGTCTACTCTAACGGCTATGTCTACGTGGTTAACCGCACCGCCGGCACAGTTAGCGTAATTAACGCTTCCAGCTTGAAGGTTGAGGCTATTTTGCCCGCTGGCACTAACCCCAACCACCTGTCGGTTAACCCTGATGGCAGCGTGAATGTGTTGGATAAGGCTCCCAGCAATAACCAGATCTTCCGTATCGCCCGTAAGGGAGCTACCCCGACGCCGACCACTCCGGCCCCCGCCCCCACTGCCAGCCCCACGGCTGCACCCACCAGCCCGGCTAACCCCACGGCTGCGCCAACTGCAGCCCCGGTGCCTACCGCCCCGGCTAGCCCAACCCCGGCGCCCTCTACTCCGGCTCCTAGCAGCCCGGCTAAGCCCAGCGCCTCAGCAACTGCGCCGGTAACCATTACCCCACTGCCGGGTAAGGTCACTGGCGCTCCGCTGCAACCCAAGGGCGCCGCTAACCAGGCTGAAGGCGGCCGCCCGAGCCTGGCTAAGACTGGTGCAAACAGCATTGTGGGCCTGGCTGCGCTGGCATTGATCGGCGCCGGCGCCTTTATGCTGCGTTCACGCCGCCGCGCCTGAGCTGGCCAGTGTCATTACTTAAGACACAAGTGGGGGGTCGAAGCTTTGCTTCGACCCCCCACTTACACTTTGGTTTCTTTACTACATACCCAAAGCTTCTTTATTGCTTTGCTAGTAGTTTGCCTAATGTTTAGGTGTTTAGCACAGTAGACCTTCGCGCTGGGCCTGGGTTAGCAGAGCCGGGCGGCTGGTTTCTTCCATGCCGTTGTTGGCGCAGGTTTGACGCCCTAGCGATGTATACCTATTCACTGTGGCCACAGTCAGGCCCAGTGCGTTAGAGGTTTCCTTGGCGGTGTGTCCCTGCGCATAGGAAAGCAGCACATCGCGGCGGCGTCCCTGCAGGTTATCGGTGATGACATAGTCGATGTAGGGGCGCACCTGCACCCACGAAACCGGGCTTAAACGCCTGCCAGTGGCCACTTCCAGCACCGCGCGACGCAGCTCAGAGCCCGACACACACCGAGTAAGCACGGCCTGCACGCCTAATTCACATACGCTACGCAGTAAATAGGGCTGCTCTGAGCTTTGATATGCCACTACTGGCACTTTAGCTTTTGCAAGCTGTTCTACTTGCTCAATAACTTTATCGGTGCGCTGCGCATCTAAATCAACAACTGCTACATTTACGCGACGCTGATTTAAACCTAGCTGCGCAATATCGTTGAGATAAATAATCTGATTAGTTTGCGCCACTTTAGCTAAGGCCGCATACAGACCTAAACGTAATACTTCGCAGTCACCAATGATAGCGATGCTATAGCGCTCAGATTGCCGAGATGGCACATATAGATTAGCCACCAGCTTCCCTCCAAACTGCGTGCCAATACGATACTAGCGCGACATAACCCAGGCAGTATTGCAACGCTATCGCAGCAATTCCTTGATGCGCACCCTACTGCGGATTAGATAAAACCAACTATGGAACGTAACAGTAATACAGAGTTTAAAGCTTGCTAAATTCTAAAAAATTTAATTCTTGCCAGTTAAAACCGGCGTATAGCAATATTACTTCAGAAACGCCTCCATTGGCTGAAAATTTAATCACGGTTCTATTACAGTTCACTGAAAAGTTTCTAGGCATTTGCCTGGCATTTCATGGGCATTGCCTGTATTCGAGTGTATAAGCAAATGCGACCGCCGTAATTAAATTACCGCAGTCGCACAATTATGCATAGCTTTTGCAAGCTTTTTACCCGAGCTGGCTGGGGAAGGCCGCAAACATTGATTGCGCCGCCTCCAATTCAGAAACTTCCAACTCTAAGTTATCCACCAAAGCTTCCAGTGCCCCCATCACCTCGGCCACCTGCGCTGAGCTAGTAAACAGCACCCGCGCACACAGGTCATTGCCGTGCTGGCGCCAAGCGTAGAAACCAGTTAGGCGCAGGCTGTGGTGACCGACGTCGTCGCCATCAGAAAACGCCCCCAGTGAGCGGTAAACCACCTTCCCGCTAGCCAGTTTATGCTCCTCAGCCCGAACTGGCCCCTGCTGCCCCTCCCCCACGGTGATCAGCTCAGTCAAGGCCTGGGCTTCATCACCTTTAGACGGGTAGGCGTACAGGTCCAGTACAGCCGGCGCCAGCAGCTGCGAGGGCAGGTAGAGGAAACGGGCGAAGGCCTCCTCATCGGCAGGCAGGCGGTCAATACGGGCCACCATCTCCATAAACGCCTGCTGTACCCCAGCATCGGCATAGACGGGGGCGGCCTGGAGCTGGTCCACCCAGCCGGGCTCTACATAAACCCAGTTACCGTCAGTTTGGGCGCTCCAGTTCATGGTTGCATCCTCAGGCTGCGGGCGACGGCGTCATACAGGTGCAGCAGCGAGGTGGCCAGCTGGTCGTGCTCGGGGCTTGAGGGCAGATTGATGTAACCGGTTAGGGTCACGATCGCCTCGGTGACGTCAGGGTTGGCCAGGAAGTAGGTAATCTGCCGCGATACCACCTGCGGAACCTCGGGCAGCTGCACGTTGAGCTCCTGGTTTACGGCCTCAGCGGTGGAGCGCAGCAGGTCCTCGCCGTCACGTAGGGACATGGTGCGCATGACGACGCTGTGCCCGTCCTCGATCACCTCGGCTTGGCCGTTGTCGCGGCCGATGGCGAGCATGGCGTCCATGGGGGCGACGTCGTCGGTGAGCGGTAGCGGCACCACGAACATGGAGGCACCGGTGAGCACCCCTGCGGTAGGCTCAACTTCCACCAGGAAGTTGGTGGCGCCCGCCTGCTTGAGGGCCTCGGCCTGGGAGCGGAATTGACGGTCGATTAGGTCGCGTACCTGCTCCGTCTTACCGCTTTGCCCCAGGTAGGTCATGAAGCGGTCACCAACCTGACGGGTCTGCTCAACTAGATCGCCATTCAGGTCAATATCAGCCCAGTTACCCGGGACAATGTAACTAACTTTCATGAATAATCCTCCATGTTTTGCGCGCCTAAGTGCGCGTCAAAGCCTCAATAACCGGCAGCTAAGCCTATTTGATGCCGTAGCCTGCTCTCGCTATGCCATGCAGAATTTCTGCACCACCTTGGACCATGCCTCCGACAGCTTCGCCAGTACCTTTAGCTACGCCACCTACAAAGTCACCAGTGGCTTGCGCAGCACCCGCAGCTCTTTCAGTTACCGACCCCGCGTAGTCACCACGGTTCCAGGCCTGATCCGCTCTCGCAGAACTATCAGCAAGGTGTTGAGTGGCGTTGTTAACCCCAGAAGTTACCTCTGCGCCACCTTTCTCAAACCCATTAGTCGCTGCCGCGATACCATTATCAACCCCCTGCTGCAGATAAGCTGCACCTACGCTAGCAGTAGGGGTCCCGAAAGCGGCAATATGGTTGGCCTTGGGATTCTCATACTGGGCGTCCAATGGGCCATAGAGATATTCCATATGGTGATAATCAAGAGGGTTGGCAGAGAACTTCGTGTCACTGTTCATGAAAACAACATGTCGTTCACCATACGCACGTGGCATGATTGCGTCAGGTCCACCAAAACGCGGGGTGGAATCTTGGACTCCGTTCAGAGGATCCAGCACAAAGCTATATGCCTTAACATTTGATCCGTCTTTAGGCGCTTGAGCATCATAACCAAAGTTATCTATACACTTACCTCGCGCAAGTGCCTGGCTAGTATCTGAAAGACCAGCAGCATTAAAGGTTACCGCAGCCCCTCCGGTAGCCAGAGCAGCAGCTGAAGCCAGCTCACCGCCCAGCGAGTGACCGGTAAAGTCAACGTTTTCACGGCCCACCGCTTTAGCCAATTTAGTAGACACATTTATTGCTTCGTTTACTTGGAATGACGTAAATACGCCACCAGCAATATCATTGCCAACATCCTTACCAAGCTCCCGATCCGGCTCAGTGCCACGGAAAGCCAACACATACTTACCGTCAGCATTCTGGTACACACTAGCCTGCATACCATGCTCAGTGTTTAACTCAGACGGGTCAATCCCTAGCTTCTTCAGCTCCTCAGCATCAACCTTGCGCCAACCATCAGGGATCGGATCGCCAGTTTCATAGGCAGCCTGAGCCAGACGCGCATAATCCGCATCACGCCCAGCTTCACCCTCACGCGGCTTGCCATTGTAAGGATCCGAGCCAGAGCCACCACTTCCAGTTTTAGCTATCGAACCTACACCTTTAGCACCACTAATTGAGCCATTAACTGCAGAAGCTTTCTCCTGCTCATCAGCCTGCTGGTTCAAACTGGTGTTACGCTCACGCAGAGAGTCCACCACATTACGCACCAACACAGTTAAGTTGGAATCCCAGTCAGACTTGAACGCATCAGCGTCTTCACCTACCCAGCCAGCGCTGTGTAGCTGCCCATTAATCGAACTAACAACGTCTTCAAGTGAAGTCGCCTTGTCACCAAACAACTGCGCTAAAGCACGTAACTGCTCAACATCAGCACCAACACTAGCCACGAGCAACCCTTCCTAAACAAATTCACGATGCACTGTTGTCACAGCGCACTTACATCTGCCCTCAAATTACCCTGTTAGCGTTAGGTAGCCCTATGGGGACAAAACCCCACTAGTCCCCCAGGCCAAGAGCGCTTTGAAAGTAGGGTTGTTAACTTTTCTGAGTCTACTCGCCGCCGAAAATGGCTTTCTTGAGTCCGTGTATAGCTTCCCCAGTACCCTTGACCGTACCAACTAGTACATCGCCGGTGCCCTTAACCGCACCAACCGCAACGTCACCCACAGCTTGTGCAGTACCTGCAGCGGTTTCCGTGGCAGCACCTACATAGTCGCCACGGTTCCAGGCTTGGCCAGCACGGTCAAGACCAGAGTTAAAGTGCTGCCCGGCGTCGTTAAAGCCAGAGCCTATGTCATTGACACCATTGGCGATACCGTTACCTACTTCGCCGATACCGTTAACAATTCCCGTGCTCGCATTTCCAATAGCTACAGTGGTGGTGGGCCTACCGGAGGCGGCAATATGGTTCGCACCAGGGTTTTCATATTGGGCGTCTAGAGCCCCATACAGGCGTGCCATCTCATGGTTATAGCCAAAATCAAGAGGATTTGCGCCTTCACTGGCAGGAATAATATGGCGTTCACCGTATGCACGTGGAGCAATAAAGTCAGTAATGGTTTTACTGTGGGCAATATCTTGCCCCCCATTAAGTGGGTCGTAGGCATAGCAATAGGCTTTAACATTAGAGCCGTCCATGGGGGCCTGCGCATTAAAGCCAAAGTTGTTTAGGCAGTTAGCTCGCGCGATCGTTTCACTGGTAACTGAGAGCCCCGCAGCATTGAAGGTTACCGCTTTCCCACCGGTGGCCAATGCGCCAGCTGAGGCCAGCTCGCCACCCAGCGAGTGACCGGTAAAGTCAACGTTTTCACGCCCTACCGCTTTAGCCAATTTAGTGGACACATTTATTGCATCCAACACCTGAGGCGATGTAGCGACACCGCCCGCAATATCATTGCCAATATCTAAAACTGTTTGTCGACTAGGCTCAGTGCCACGGAAAGCCAGCACATACTTACCGTCAGCATTCTGGTAGATAGTGGCCTGCATACCGTTTGCAGTGTCTAGCTCAGAGGGGTCAATCCCTAGCTTCTTCAGCTCCTCAGCATCAACCTTGCGCCAACCATCAGGGATCGGATCGCCAGTTTCATAGGCAGCCTGAGCCAGACGCGCATAATCCGCATCACGCCCAGCTTCACCCTCACGCGGCTTGCCATTGTAAGGATCCGAGCCAGAGCCACCACTTCCAGTTTTAGCTATCGAACCTACACCTTTAGCACCACTAATTGAGCCATTAACTGCAGAAGCTTTCTCCTGCTCATCAGCCTGCTGGTTCAAACTGGTGTTACGCTCACGCAGAGAGTCCACCACATTACGCACCAACACAGTTAAGTTGGAATCCCAGTCAGACTTGAACGCATCAGCGTCTTCACCTACCCAGCCAGCGCTGTGTAGCTGCCCATTAATCGAACTAACAACGTCTTCAAGTGAAGTCGCCTTGTCACCAAACAACTGCGCTAAAGCACGTAACTGCTCAACATCAGCACCAACACTAGCCACGAGCAACCCTTCCTAAACAAATTTCACTGCGCGACACTGAGGCAACGCAATAACAACTGCACCCAAATTACCCTGTTTAAGCGAGCCTATGGGAGCAAAACCCCATTAGTGACTCAACTCAGATCCACTAAAAGCAGGGTTTTAGCTTTCTACCGAGCGCTCAGGAATCTCCACAAAATCGGTGGGATATTGGGTGCTCAGCTGGGGCAGTTCAGGCAGGTAATTGATGGGGCTAGCGCCATCACCAAAAACATGCACGCCCTGCTGCCCAAACTTGCCGCTCGCGCCGATCCCGCTGACTGCAAAACTGCCACTTGAGCCGGTTACGCCGGCACCACCAAAACTACCGCTCGAACCGCTTATACTGGCATCCTCAAAACTGCCAGTTGAGCCGGTTATACCGGCGCTACCACTGCCACCGGCACCGCCGAAGCTACCGCTCGATCCGGTTACGCCGCTGCCTCCATAGCTGCTCCCGACGACGCCACCAGCGGCGCCACCGCCAGAAGCCTGCTCCTGCTCATCAGCGTTACGGTTTAGATCCCAGCCAGCTTGAGCCAACGCCTGCGCCGCATTGCGCAGTTGCGGGGCTAAAACACTATCCCAGTCATCCTTGAACTTATCGCCGTCGCTGCCCTGCCAATCCGTAGCAGAAACCAAGGCTTTTAAAGCCAAGTTGACGTCGTTATCCAGTACCTGAGATTTGTTGTTAAAAGTCTGTGCCAGTTGCCGCAGACTCTCAACGTCTGCCCCATAAAGCGCCATAGAAACCCCTCAAACGGTAGTGTTAGAAAAGTTCTTTTAAAAAAATCTTAAGCGAAAGTTAGGGCCGAGGCGCTTAAAGCACCTCGGCCCCACTTTTAACACGCTAGAAGCCAATCAAGGCTGCTGCGATCAGTGACCAGAAGCCTGCTCCTGCTCGTCAGCGTTGTTGTTAGCGGTGGTCTGAGCCTGACGTAGGGCGTCAGCAACGTTGCGCAGCTGGGAGGACAGGGTGCCTTCCCACTCGCTCTTGAACTGGTCGGCGTCGGTACCCTTCCAGTCAACGGACTGGACCTGGCCGGAGATGGTGGAGATTACGTCCTCGACGGTCTGAGCCTTCTCACCGAACTGCTGCGCAAGTGCCCGTACGCCCTCAATGTCCATACCTAGGAATGCCATGGTATTTCCTTTCATGTAGTAGCTAAGTTCCGCGCTTCAAGCCGGAACCTTTCGACAAGAAAATAATGCAACCTATCGCCACACCCAACAATGGGGACCAATCCCCCTGCCACCCGGGTTAACTAGCTTTTGCTTGCAAAACCGCCACTATCTGGGCTTTAACTAGCCACAATTTGCACCTTGACAGCCTTGGCAGCACTGATCCAGTAGCCGCGTCCAGGCACCATTTCCCCACGCTGGATGCGCGGAGTGGGGGTGCGCAGCAAGGTTTCGCCGTCGCCCGTATCAGGCTGAATCAGCAAACCAGTACGCGAATTCTTAATCTCTGCCAGCATCGGCGAGTAACCAGACCAACCGGAAGTCTCACCCTCAGCAATCACCAAGTGACCGCTACGCTTAGCCTGCTTAACTGCCGCCAACAGGTCTTTTTCAACCGGTGTGCCCACAACTTCGGGGTAGTGTTCCACTACCAACACCAGCAGCGGGTGGTTGTCGGGGGCCTGCATAGCAACGTAATCCTTGATTTTCTCCAGGCCTTCCTTGATCTGCTCGTCGCCCACCATGGTCAAATCCCACAGCCCAGCCACATCGGCCAAAGCCGAGCGGCGCGGAGAAATAAACACCCGGCGCACCTTGGGATCCCACTGCTTCAGGGAGCCAGCCAACCAAAGCAGCGCCGACGTCGTCGCCGCCTGAGGCGGACCCGCCACCATCATGGCCCCAGTAGGTACAAACGTGGCCGGATCCAGATCCTGCGAAGCCATACCCAGCACCGGCCAGCCCTGGTAAACCTTAGGCAAGTCAGCTTCGCTAAGCTCAGTGGGCAGGTTAGCGATAGCCTCCGGCTTGACGCGACCCTGACGGCTCAGGTACTTACCGAAAGCCTCAATGAGCTGGGCCTGGGCCATCTCATTAGAAGAGTCACCCATAATCGCCAACTGCATTTCACGCCCGTCACCCATAATCATGGCGCGCCCAGGCGGGCTAGCAGGGCTGAGTACATCCTTGGCCACACCAAAGTTGATGTAGTCATCCATATTGGATTGACGCAGCACCACCTTCATCAAGAAAGCAGACAAAACATTGCCGCGATAGGGCGTAGTCCAGTCACAGGTGGCCGCCACGTGCACGCCCACACTGCGTCCATCAGTCAAAATACGCTGCAAAATATCCAGGTTAGCGGCGCCGTAAACAGTCTTCTCATATTCACTACGCATCGCCCCTAAACCATCAAGCAGCAGCAAAATCCGGTGGTCATTGGTGTGACCGCTAATGCGCTGATAGTCGCTGAGCGTGGCCGCACTAGCCGCCGTAAACCGGTCGGTGCGCTCATCAATAATGGAGCTGAGCTTACGCAGCAAACGCTCCACGCCTTCAGAGTCATCGCCAGAAACAATCGTGCCCACACTGGGCAGCTTCTCCAGCACCTTCAAAGAGGCCCCGGCAAAGTCCATGCCGTAAATATCCACCGCACCCGAGCGCGGCGTAATCGAGGCCGCCAAAGCCAAACTACGCAGCGCCGTCGACTTGCCGCTACCAGCAGCCCCAAAGAAACAAATATTGGAGTCTTTCTCAGGTAGGAAGTAAGCCGGCACCTGGCTTTGATGCACCGGATCATCCACCACGCCCAACACCAGTTTGGTGTCACGCCGCTGCGGCAGACGGTTAAGGTCATAGGCGCTAGCCAACTCATCGAGCCATGGTTTACGCGGCACCGGCAGGCCCGCAATGCGCGCCGCCTGCCCCACCGTAGCCACCACGCGGTCAATATCCTTATCGATACTGCGCCCGCTGGTTTGCACCTTAGCCACCTGCCAGGGGTTAAGCGCCCCGAAAGTCATCTCATCGACGCTCACCGAAGCGCCGGTAGCCTGCGCACTGGTACGCGCCCCCGGGTAGGCCGACTGGAACGGGGTAATACGCCCCGGCCCGGTCTTAGCCGCACCGCGTCCAGGGATTTCCGGCGGGAAGTGGGCGGCAATCTTCTCCCCCAGCACGTCTTGGGAGTCAGACTCGTCGGCCATACGCAGCGCCACACGCAAGTTAGTGTTAGCGCGCAGGTTGTCTTTAATGACGCCGGCGGGGCGCTGGGTGGCCATGATTAGGTGCAGTCCCAGCGAACGGCCACGTTGGGCGACGTCGACGACGCCGTCAACGAACTCAGGCACCTCACCTGCCAGGGCCGCGAACTCATCAACCACAATAATCAGCGACGGCGGGCACTCGGGGTCACCGGATTTTTCCAGCTCAGCCAGGTCTTTTTTGCCCTTTTCGTTAAGCAGGCGCTCACGGTAGTGGATTTCGGCGCCCAGCGAGGTCAGGGCACGGCGCACCATGGCGGGCGAAAGGTCGGTCACCAAACCCACACAGTGTGGCAGGTGGGTACAGGCAGCGAAAGCTGAACCACCCTTATAGTCCACAAACAGGAAGGTGAGGCGGTCAGGTGAAACCGCCTGGGCCATACCCAGCACCCAGGACTGGAGGAATTCACTCTTACCGGCACCGGTGGTGCCACCCACCAGGGCGTGGGGGCCGTGCACGCGCAGATCCAGCGCCAAGGGGGCGTCGGCCCCCTGCCCCACCAGGGCGGAGAGGGATACGGGCCGGTCCATGGGCACAGTCTTGGTGCGGTCAATGATGGAGTTAGTGGCTTGCCAACGGGCCACCTGGGCGGAGGCGTCGTCGGCCAATTCAGCGCCGGTAAGCGAGATGAAACTAATCGAACGCGGCAGGTCAGAGTCGTCATCCACGGGCACACCCGCATCCACCATGGGCGACATGTGCTTAGCTAGCGCCCGCACCTGGCTTAGCCCCAGGTTTTCGGGGCGCACATTGGTGGCGTTAACGCTGCGACGCACAAAACCCACAGTGGACTCTTCACCAGACACCATCAGGTAGGAGCGGCAGGCGGCGGGCACCTGGCTGGCAGATTCAGCCACCCAAATCACGTGCACGCCCACATCCGGGCCGCTCTCCACAATACGGTTAAGTCGGGCCTGATCCACCTGGGATTGATCAACAATCACCACCACGTCGGGCACATGCAGGGCGTCTTTTTCTTCAACTGTGGGGTTGAGCGGACCACGCGGGCGTGGGCGGGTCTGCAGGCGCTGGAAAATAATTTCTTCCAGGTGCGAAACCAGCGAAGCACCCACCGCCGCGTCAGCCGCTAAATGCAGCTCCCCTAGCGGCGAGAAGGGAGAAGCGGTGTGGGGTAGCCATTCAAGCCAGTCCCAGCGCGAGCGCCCAGCCGGGTCAGTTAGGCAGGCCACCACCAGTTCAGCGGGCGAGTGCATACACACCAGCTGGGTGATTACCGCGCGCGCCACCGGGTCAATATCTGCGCGCAACCCGCTAATACCAAACGCCCCGTCTTGGCGCAGGTTAACCACAATCGGCACGTCGTCGATCATGGCGTATTGGGCGCGCAGGGCCGCAATAGTGGAGAGGCACTGGGGCAGCCCATTTTTGGCTTCTTTGTCTTTTTCCATCCGGGCCACGGGCAGGTCTGTGCCCAGGCCGATACGGATCTGCATAAATTCGGGGTGTTCAGGGCGGCGCGACCACAGCAGTGGGCCCCCCATTTCGGCGTGGCGCACAATAGCTTCAATGGGCGGGTATTGCTGTTTGCGCACTTCGCGTTCGTTAGCAAATACCTGCTCAATGTGTTTTTGGGTTTCTTTAATTGAAACCTCAAAGGCTTCTAGTTGCTCTTTAAGGGCGCGTTTACGCCGCCACTTGCCGTCAACCCACATACCACCCATCATCATGGGGCTCATGCATACGAACATGAGCGAGTAGGGGTTGTGAGTTACCGAGTACATCATCAAACCCATAAAAGCCGGCGCCAGCATGGCGATAAAAGGCAGCGGGTTGGGGTTTTGCTGGGTGGGGGCCTCAGGCAGCTTGATTTCTACCGCTGGGGTGCGCGGCACTACGCGCGGGGTGCGGATGAAGTTAATGCCGGCGCTTCCGGCGGCGTCGGTGGCGCTTAGGGTGGTGGTCACCAGGGCCACCTTCACCTCAGATTTACCAATCTTGACGCTGTCTAGTGGCCCCAGCTTTAGGCGCTGCACCCGCTGGCCATTAACGACGACGCCGTTAGAGGAGTTCAGGTCACGTACTTCTACTTCGGTGCCTACTACCACCCGCATATGCTGCTTGGAAACCATCGGGTCGCTAAGGCTGACGTCTACATTGTCGTCGCGCCCCACCAGGTTGGAGCCCTCATAGAGCGGGAAAACCCGGCCCCTATCAGGCCCTGAAACCACCGACAATACGGCCACGTGCTCACCGGCCACATTGGTGTCTGCCGGGTTTTGCATTAGAGAGACTTTAGCGCCCGAGTGCAGCCCGGAGTCTTCCAGCAAGGTGTCGCTGGTTAGGGCGCGAGCGCGCCCACGCCCGGCGGTGTCAATAATGTTGATAGAGACCGTGGCCGGATCTATGGCCTGGCCGGCTTCACTTGGCCCAGCACTAGCCAGTGCGGCAGCTACGTCCCCTACCGTCGCGGTGGCGTCCGTGGTGATTTGCAGGTTATGCGAGCCGTCGCCGCGCAGTAGGTTAAGACGTAGTTTCATTCGTGGGCACCATCTAATAGGGGAAGGTCTTCAGGGGTTACCAGGCGTGAGGACAGGGCGTATTCCACCAGCTGCACGCGCCGGTGGGAGGCGTGGGAGCCGGCCCCGCCGCGCATCCCCTTAACTCCAGCCCGGTCAAGCTTGTCACAGACATTGTCTAGCTTGCGGTTGAAACGGGTGATACCCCAACCTAGACGCGCGGCGGCGTCGACGTTACGCGGCAGGGAAACCGTGCCGGTACCAGCCCTACGCAACCACGGCTCAGCCAAAGACAAAATCAGCAGCTTTTGGCTTTCGGTGAGCACCACCATACCCATAGTGGCCTGGCCGGTGTCGCTATCTGCCTCAGCGGCCTCAGCTTGTGCCGGCTCGCGGTTTTCATAGGAGGGGCAGGGCACTTCCGCCAGGATCTCATAGGTGGTGGAGCCGGCGCTGAAAACTACCGCCATCTGCCCAAACACCATGGGCACGCGCACCCCGGGGGTAACCCAGGCACGTGAGGCCCCAGCCATGTCGGCCACGGTGGCCCCCAGACGCGAGCCCTGGTTATGCACCCACCATAGGCCGTTTTGGAATTCAAACACCAAGAATTTGCGGTGCAGGAAGGGGTTGTCACTTAAAGCTAGGTCGCCTTCACGACCCACCGTGAAGCTTTGAGTGGGCTCAACCCGATAAATTTCTCCAGCGAAATCGATTACCAAGACATCTTTGCCGGTTTCGTTGTCGTCGGGCGTGGGCGCTACGCTCATGGTTTTACCTTCCTGTCTACGCGTTTAATAGGTCTTTTATGCAATTGGGTAGCGTGGGCCGGGCGCGCTTAGTGAGCTACTGGCTAGCCGGGGTGTCGATGCAGTCAATGACTGGTTCTGATTCACGCCCCGCCTTGTCACGCGCGACTATCTGCACACAGGTACGCGGCGGCGTTGGCTTTAGCGTAGCGCGGTGGGCGCTAGTTTCCTGCAAGCCTTGCGGGGTCTGAGATTTTTGCGGAACCCCAGAGTTAGTGACGCTGTAGAGGAACGTGGCGTTTGTGGCTTTATAGTCCCAAGTGGCCTCCACCTGCCCGTTAGCGTAGCTCAGCTTCAGGTTGGTGACAGGCTCAAGGTAGCCATTCACATCCGGATCCATGGGCGCAGCAGTGCCTGCGGTGGTTAGTGCCGGTTTGGGGTTAAGCCCGCCGCGCTGTAGGCCTCGGTAGGCCGCAAAAGCTATTACGCCTATTAATACCACTACTAAGGAGCTGATCAGCAGGGTTTTTAAGGATACGCTGGAGCCGTCTTGCGCTGCGCTAGCGGCCAGGGTGGAGCCAGGCGCCTCTGGTGAGCCCTGAGGTGGCTGGTTTGCGCTGCCCGCCAGGCCGCCCGGGCCGACGCCGCCGCTTTGGGGGCCGACGTCGCCCGCTCCCGCCGCAGCTGGGGCGCCGGTTTGGGGGTTGAAGGGGCCGCCTGGGACAGTTCCTGGACCACTCACGCCTGACAAGGCCGGATAGCCCGTGCCATAACCAGAACCGGTATTGGCGCCGGGACTGGTCGCAGAGCCCAGGGTTGTGTTGCGGTTAAAACCAGAAGTGTTACCGGTAAAAGTGCGTGCGTCGGCTGGAGACTGGTGGGCGTTGGGGTAGAAAGTGCCCGAATGGCTGCCTGAGCCGAGCGAATCGCCCCAGCTATTGGCGCCGGCAGTGTTGATACGGGCGTTGGTGTCGGCGGTGCGGCCAGTGTTTTCAGGAGAAATGGACACTACCGGACGCAGCCGGGTGGCGTCGTCGTCGCTGCCATCAGCAGTAATTACAGGCTGATCCTCCCACACATCAATATTGGTTAGTGGCAGGCCTAAAGAAGACTGGATTTGACGCAAAGCCCGCGCGAACGCCATCGCCGAAGCAAAACGATCCGAGGGACGCTTAGCCATGGCGGTAAACAGCACCCGCTCTAGCGCGGCAGGCACGTCATTGCGGCCAATGGGGGCGATAGAGCCGTGGTGCAGGCGTTTAAGAATAGAGGCCGGGTCGTTGTGCGCACCCGGGGTCATATCCACATGCGGAGGCCTGCCCGCCAGCATGGTGTATGTGGTGGCAGCTAGTGAATAGACGTCAGAAGCGGGCGTCAAAGGCCGGTTAAGCTGCTGTTCAGGCGGCGCCCAGTAGGGAGAAAAGGCCGAATCAACCTGATCGGCGGGAGTGTCTTGACTGATCGCAATACCAAAGTCAGTCAAAACCGGGTGGCCAAAGGCGGTAAGCAAAATATTGGCCGGTTTAATGTCGCGGTGCAGATAGCCGGCACGGTGGATAGTTTCCACAGCGCCAGCAATCTTAATGGTGATCTCTAAAGCCTGCTCCACCCGCATTGGTGAAGTAGTAGAAAATCGTTTGCCCAGGTGAGGCGGGGGGCAATACTCCATGGTGAGGTAAGCACGCCCATCGCGCAGACGCCCGGCGGCGTACAGTGAAAGCACCGCCGGGTGCGCCCCGAATTTGGCCATCAGGTCAGATTCGGCCTGGAATTTTTGTTTTTGGGCTGCGCTGGCCCCCGAACGGATTACTTTAACCGCAACTTCGCGCCGAGGCATGTCTTGGCGGTAAAGAAAAACGTCCGCGAAACCACCCGCACCGAGGAAGCGGATAAACTCCGCCCCCTCCAGGTGCGGGCCTACAGGTTCACGCAGCCGAGCAGCCATCAGGGCTCCACAGACAGAACTACACCGTCACCCAGGTCAATCCGGTCGCCGTAACGCAGCAGCTCACGCTGACCGCCGCCCAGGCGACGCGGCAACTGGCCTTCACGCAGCAGGTAGGTGCCGTTAGTGGAGTTCAGATCCTCCAAGTTCAGCTCCCAATCATCAATGTTGATGCGGCAGTGAGACTTGGAAATGGACTTGGTGGGGCTAGCCACCGCCATCAGGTGCACGCCAGTGCCGGGTGCAGCCTTGGGCAGGCGGCCCACAATGACGTCGGCATCTAAGGTTACTGACCCGCCGGTGGAGGCCACCAAAGTGCCCAGGCTGGGGCGCTTTACGTGGACAATCTTGCCGTTTAGTGCCCCACCGCAAATGCGGCAGGAGCTGGCGTGCACCGGGTTGGGGTGACCGTTGACGCAGTTAATTGCCAGTACTTCAGGGCCATCGCTATCGGCGTTAGCGCTGTCAGCTACGGGCGGCGGCGGTGCCTGCACACCGCCGGTGGGGACAGCGATGGTGTAACCATCGTGCGTCCAGGGGGTACCGGGGGCCACGTCCAGTGCGCCGGTGGGGGCCTGCACACCGGGTAATGGCACCGCATTACCTACGGGGTTGATCTGGGTGGCTTGTGCCTCTAGCGGGAGCTCAGCGGATTGGGTTCGGGGATTGGGAACCGGATCCGACCCCGCAGTGGCGGGGTCACCACCAAAAGGGGAGGAGCTAAAGGGATTGCCCTCGTTGATACCCTGGATAGGTCCGGTGGGTTCCGCTTTTTTCTCCCCCTTTCGGCGTGAGAAGTCCAAGCCTTCGCCTTGTTCAAAGTTGAACTCCAGGCCTGAGGCCTCATCATCGCGCAGTTCACGCACAGCGGCGTTTTCTACATCCACCCCAATGGTTTGGCCGTAAAGGTGGCCAAAGTACTGGTCTTCGGGGTTTTGCTGGTTCTGAGGTGCGGCCGGGGCAGCCGTAGCGCGGGCAGCGCGAGCGTCAGCAATAACCAGCTCACCAGAGCTAGCCGGGGCGCTAGGCACAGCCGGGGCGCTGTAAGCCGCCGGTTCCTGGAAGTTAGCGCCAGGCTCAGCCGGGGCGGCGGGCACAATCTCAGTGGGGACCGTAGCCGGGGCATCATCCATACGGTAGTTGGCCGCTGGAGCTACCGGGGCGCTGTAAGCCGCCGGTGCCGGAGCCTGGTTCTTGGCGGCGCTTGAGCCGCCCAGCATAGCGGCCAAAGCTGCAGCAGCCCTGGAAACCTTGGGTTGAGCCGGAGCGCTAACAGGCTCTGGGCTAGGAGCAGCCTCGCTGATTTCCGCACTGGGGGCAGCCGGGGCCGGCACCGGGACGGCGTCAGCGGGCACATCCAGCAAGCTAGTGGGGGCATTGACCTCAGCTGAAGCGGCTGAAGTAGCAGAGCTGGCCTGGCTAGGCAGGTCAGCAGCTACCGGGGCGGCGTGCGCACCGCTAGGAGCCGACGACGGCGCCGAGCTGACTACCTCAAAATGCTCAGTGGCCGGGGTTTGGGCTACCGGGCTGGGGGCAGCCGGGCTGAAGCTAGCTGGGCTGGGTGCAGCCGGGCTAGCGGTGGCGATCGATAGATCCGGGTTTTGGCCAGGCATCAGCTCAGCTGCCAGTGAGGCACTAGCTGCCACCGGGTTGGGTGCGGGCACTGCCGGTAGCTGCGGGCTGGGTGCGGACAGTAGTTCCACACTGGGCGCAGCCGGACTGGGAGCAGACGGCAACTGCGGGCTAGGCTCGCTAAGCGCACTAACCGGAGTGGCGGCACTAGCCTCAGCGGCGTCAGCCTCCGGGGAGGGCACGCTAGGCAGCAGGCCGGCTACCGGCTGGGAGCTGACCTCGCTGATAGGAGTGTCCTCTAGCAGGCTACGGGCCGCTGAAGCTTCAGCGGCGCTGGGCACCACCGAGGCGGGGCTGTAAACCGAGGCGGCACTACCGGCGCTGTAGCCAGAGTAAGCCGAAGCTACAGACTGTGCCGACCGCGTCGCCGGCGCGCTGGCTGCGCTGACTCCGCTGGCTGCCGAGTTTGAACTGTAACCGCTGTAGGCTTGACTTTTGACGGCTCCCACCAGGCGGTTAACCTCACGTAGCTGCCAGTGCAGCATGGAGGCGCGGGTAACCCCGCTACGTAAAGGTAGAGCCTCAGTACCAGCTCCGTGAGCCTGAATTACCAGGGCGGCGACGTCGTCGAGACGTACTTCCTCCCAAGCAATGGGGTTAAGCGCCGAAACAGTGCGCACGAAACCATTCACCTGAGTGACCTCAGCAGTGATAGAACCACGCAGAGCCAGGTGGACGGCGCCGTCGGAGAAGACACCAGCCACAAAGTCAGGCAGGTGGAAGACGTTGTTGTTGTAGTAACCCGCCAGCACCTGCAGCAGACGCTGCAAATTAGCACCATCTTCAAGCTCGCGCCACAGGTCGAGCAACAGATCGTTGGGCCCCTCTAGGGCAACGAATCCGCTCTCGCTGACCGCACTGAGAGTGGTACCTGCGTACCAATTAACTTGAGTATTCATTCATTGTCCTTGAACATCCATGACCATTGCTCACTAGCAACCTCATTGCCGCCACGCCACGGCAGCGACCTATCCAGGGTGGGAGCATCCGGATCATAGTCCCAACCCTGCGTGCCAGGCAGGTTCTGGTGGGTCAGATCGTCATCCTCCCAAGGCGGATATGCGGCCGCAATATCCACCACGATCACCGAGATATTATCCCGACCGCCTGCGTTCCTCGCGGCTTTCACCAGCGCATCAACCACACCCTCAGGCTCACTAACCACAGCTGCGGTAGCCTCAATGAGAGTGTCGGTAACCATGGAAGAAAGCCCATCTGAACAGATGATGTAGCGGTCTCCCACACGTGCAGGCAAGACAAAATAGTCGGCGCGTACACGCGGGCCGCAACCGGCCCCTAACGCGCGCGTAATTACATTACGACCAGGCAGGTGCTGGGCTTGTTCGGCAGAGATGAGCCCGGCATCAATCTGCTCTTGCACCTGTGAGTGGTCTTTAGTGATTTGCTCAAAGCCGTGCTTGCTTTGGTAGTAGGTGCGCGAATCCCCAATATTGAGTACGCGCACGCACGGCATAGCCCCATTTTCACTAAGCACCAAGCCGGTCAGGGTAGAGCCAGGCGCGGGCACTCCCGGCAGGCCATTGACTGCACGGGCCGCGCGTTTAACTGCTTTTTGCAGCTGGGAGGGCTCAACCAGATGGTCCTGGGTTAGCTCGGAGAAAGCTGCCAGGGCGGTGGCGGCGGCGACGTCGCCTGCCTTGTGTCCCCCCATACCGTCAGCCACTAAAAATACTGGGCCGGAAGCTAGGTAGGCGTCTTCGTTGTGTTGACGCACTAATCCCACATCAGTCCCTGCGGCGTATTTGACCGCGATGCGTGTGCGCATCACTCAACCTCCAGGCGGCGGTCGCCGAAAACAATTGAATATCCCTTAGCAACTGGAACCATAGCCCCAGCAAGCACATGTGTGCGACTTCCGTCAGGGGCAACCACGCTGGTGCCGTTGGTTGAGCCTAGATCGGTGACAAACATGTACTGTCCATCGACGCGCACCGCCAAGTGAGTTTTGGAGATAGAAAAGTTGGGGTCAGCCACAGGCACCACGTCAGCTTGCGCCCACATACCTGCGGGAACCGGGTTGCGCCCCAACACCACGGCGCTGGTCACGTTAATGACGTCGCCGGTGTCTAGGCGCAAACACTTACCTACGCTGGTTTTAGCGATAGTGACGTGTTCATCCCAATCCGTGCCGCTTATATCCACCTGGCCGGTTTCTTGGGCGGCGGTTGCCTCCCCCATTAATTCGTCGGGAACTACCACCGGGATGGGGCCGCTAAAAGGCTTATTTGGCACTTGCAGCTGGCCAGAGCTGGGGGCGCTGGCAGCGGGAGCGGTTTGGGCGGGAGCCTGGAAGTTGCTAGAGAGCACCGGCTCCATACCAACTTCAGTGTTGGCGCTGGGAACAATGGTTTCGTCGTAGCTGTTGCCTAGCGTCTGGGTGGAGCTGGGCGCGCTGGTACCGGGAGCAGTTTGGGCGGGAGCTTGCAGGTTCCAGTCCAGGGAGGTGATTACCCCGTCGCTGTCACGTTGGCCGCCTTCAGGGCCGGGGCTGGTTAGCTGGGGCTGGTTAGCTGGGTTGGCGCCAAAGCCGCCGCTTTGATTGGCGCCAGCAAAGTTGGCACTGGCGCTGCTGGGGGCCGAGGCGGAGCTGAGCGTGCCATTAGCTACGACGCCGCCAGCCACACCAGGGGCGCCGTTAGCCGGCCCTGCACCACCAGGAACTCCAGCGCCGGGGTTGAAAGCGCCATTTGGCCCAGGTACCTGCGCGGCGAAAGAATTTTGGGCTAGGTGCGCCGCCGCCTGCACTCCAGGCAGCTGCGGGTGTAGCCCAAACTCATCCATATCCCCCACCCCAGGCCCGGTTTGGGGAGCGAAAGGCTGGTTGGGAAGAGTAAGTGGGTTGCTTTGCAGCCGCACCGGGTTTACGCCTTGACGCACATTAAGCACAATCACGCCGCTAGCGCGGTCAAACCAAAACCGGTTCAGGTGGTCGCGGCTAAGGGCGTAAATAACTAGGTTGCCGATCCCGGCAGTAACTAGGGACACCCCTAGCTGCAAGGCTAGCTTGTTGAAAGCTACCCCACGCGGCGGGCCACTGTTTTTAAAACCAGCCCAAGCTAGCCCCAGCATCCGCAAACCCGGGGTTTGCCCACTACGCATCAAAGCCACCAGGTAACCAATACATAGCAGCACAGTTACCGCGATTGATACACCTAGGCTAATCCAAAAAGGGGTGCGGTTAGATTGGTTGCCAGCACCAAAAAACATTACGGCCCCGCTGCCGCCGCCAATGACTAGAGAAAAGATAAGCGAGTCAATTAGACGCGCAAATACCCTGGGCCAAAGCGCAGCAAGCCGAGTCCCCTGCAAATGCGCGGGGACCGGGGCCGGGCGACTATTTAGGCTCATTTCTTTCTCCTGAAGTTAGCGCGCATGGTCTGCAGCCACTGCGGCACACGCATCCCTAATGAAACTGGAGATACCGCAGCTAGCCATCGACGCGTGCGTCGCCTACTGGCACCAAGGTGCTGTTTAAGATTTTGCATCTCTAGCCATAAGGGTTCCTGGGAATCAGCTGAAAGCTGCTGTTCAGTTAGCTCCAGATTGGCGTTATTTGAACATTTTTTAGACTTTTGTTTATCTGCAAAGCGCCCCTTGCGTTGCTTACGACCCACTTGGGGTGCTTCGTAGCCACTTTCGTACCCAACTCCCTGGGGATCTGGCAGTTTGGCGGGGTTTTGGGCGCCATCAACGGTAGTTAGGCTCACCTGCTCCGACTGGCCGAAAGCTACCGCGTTGACTGACAACGCAAAGTTACGCACCGATCCTGGCGGGAAGTTAGAGCCAAAGACCGGCTCTAGCGCGTCGGTTCGTGCCTGCGCTAGGCGCTGGGAGCGTTCGCGAGCGCGGGCCCACTTGGCTTTAAGGGCCTTAATGGGGTGACGACGGCGCTTTTGGCGTCCCTTTACGGGCACGTACAGGGGCGCCGCCAGAGCACCGCTACCTGCGCCGCCAGGGGCTTGACCACCTGCAAACTGAGCGCCACCTGCCAAGCCGTGGGCGCCGTCGTTAGCGACACTGTCGCCACCAGCAGCGTTAGCGGCCGCAATGGCCTCGGCGCCACGCAGTTTAGGCGCCAAATCAACCTGCCCACCCAGTGCCTGGGCGTTACGTTTAGCCTGTTGCTTGGCGCGTTTAGCCTGCGCCACCTGGGCGGCGGCGGCATCATAATCAGCCAGCGCAATATCCAGGTAGCGTGCCATCTGGGTGCGGGTGGCGTTAGTGGGCAGCTTGATGCCATAGTCGCGCATCCAGTCTTCCAGCTCCGCCCAGGCCCCCAGGGCGCTGCCAAGCTCGTCACGGTTACGACGCCGGCGCCCACGCAGCGCTTTAAGCGCCAAAATCAGCGCAAACGGGGAGCTGACCAAAGCGGCCACACCCAGCCCCTGCCCCACCAGCAGCAGGTAGTGGGCCCAGTCAAAACCATGCTTTTTCTTAGTGTCGCGGTCGTCAGAGACATCCGGGGTCAGGTCAGCTTGCTCCTGCGGGGGCGGCGGTGCCTGCAACACCTGCGGACGCGGCTTGGGCTTGGGCTGCGGCTTGGGGTTAACCAGTTTCTTGTCGCGCGGCGGGGTGGGGTCAAAAGCCACCCAGTCGCCGTCGAAGTTAACCTCCACCCAGGCGTGGGCCATGGTGCCCTTAACCTCTAGCGTGCCCTTGGAGTAATGCTCAGGGTAGAAACCCAGCACCACGCGGGCCGGGTAACCAGCCTGGCGGGCCATAAGTGCCATAGCCACGGCGTACTGCTCGTCATCACCCACCATGTAGTAGTTGGGTTCTAGCAGCTCATCAATGCGGGCGGTGCGGTGACCGGGGCGCGCCATAGAGTCTGAGCCGTCAGAGTAGTAGCCCTCATCATGGTATTTAGTGGCCATGGCGCGCACACGCCCCAGCGGGCTGTTAGCGTTACCCACAAACTCACGCAGACGCGTAGCCACCACAGCTGGCACATTAGTGTCTGTGCCATTTTTTACCTTCCCAAAGCTACGTTTAGCTAGCTGAGCATCTGAATAGGTAGGTACAGTCACCACATTTACGCTGTAACTATCGCCTTTAACCAGGGTACGGGTGCTAAGCAGAGCGCCCAAATTAGCTGAATAGAACAGATCCTGGGTTAGCCCCTGGCCTTTACGCGGGGTGAAGCTACGTACCTGTCCCCCACCTGGCAGCCAGTTACCCTGGTAATCAACCATAGTGAAAGTCAGGTTATGGGTTTTAGCGCCTTTAGGTAATACGCGCGTATCAACCTGGGCCCCAACCCGCTTAAAACCCTCGCCGTTGTCTGACGTCCCAACGCGCATAACGTTTCCGTCATAGGCGTCCATGGTGGCGACACGGATACGCTCACCATTTTGCAGCCCCGAAACCGTAAACAAAGTGGTGTCTTTTTGAGTATCCACCCAGTAGTGCAAGCGCGTAAGCGGAGCCTGATACTCGGCAATATTCAGCGGCGGCGTCACATAGCTACGCAAAACCTCACGGTTATTAGCCCCCGTCACCTGCGGGCCCAGCACCGCCCCCGCAGCCATGGCACAAGCCAGCATCAGCAGCGTGCCCAGGCGGGCTCGACGGCGCAAACGCCCCGCCCCCAAAGCAATCAGTCCGCGCTGACCTCGGCCATGGCGCTTATTAACCGCCCAAGCCGCCCAAGCCAGCGCCACTATCGCCCCCACCAACGCACTATCGCGCCCATAGGGAGCCTCAAAACCACCAAACAATGCCCCTACGGCAAACATCAGCGCAGCTGGAACCAGCGCCCACAACTGGCCGCGCTGGTGACGCAACACAATCGAGGCACCCAGGCCAGCACACACCATGGCGCTCAAATACGGCACCACCGTAATACCCGCATAGGCGTTAGCCGGCGGCGCCAAAGTCAGCAAGTCACGCCAACTAGTTACCGCCCCCAACACCAGGGTTTGCACCATCTGCAAAGACGGAAACACCTTAGCACTAGCCAGATTCGGTAAAGCCAAAGCTCCACCTAGCAGGTAGGCAATCACCAGCGCCAAAATAGTTTCCAGCCGCCGCAACCCCAACGCATAAGCGACGCCAGTAACCACCACAGCCAGCAAAGTGCCGCCCATGGCCGCAATATAGCCAGACCAGTCCCCAAACACCGCCCCATGGCTAACACTGGCAGCCAACATCACCAGCGTAAAAGCAACCAGCCCCAGCCAGTTAAAAACCCGGCGCTTAGAACCAACCACCTCAAACCCATCAACACTCATAGCGCCGCCTTTCGCAATAATGCCGGAAGCTCACTAAGCGCCCCCAAGTGCAGCAAATCCATTGCCCCCAAACGGTTACGCCCCGCTCGCCCCGGGCTCACCCGCAACACATAAGAACGCGCCGACACCGGCAGACGCACCCAAGCACGCTCAATTAGCTCCAAATCAGCCCCTGAACCAGTAATCAACACCGCCACCGAGGCACCCGGACAAGCCGCCACCGCCTCCTTAGTCAACTCCGGCAAGTCAGCGGCGCGCCCATCCATCTCCACCAGGCTCAACGCATCCAAAGCCCGCTTAGGGTTAGGCAGCGCCGGCACCCCCGCCTGAGTCACCAAAGTAACCTCACGGCTAGCCTTAATCGTGGCCACAATCAACGACGCCGCCGCCGAGACAGCCACCTCAAACTCAGCCTCACTAGCCCAAGATGCCGCCCGCGTATCCAACACCACCAACAGGTGAGCCCGACGCGTCTCCTCAAACTGACGCACCATCAACTTGCCGGTGTGAGCCGTAGACTTCCAGTGAATATTGCGCCGATCATCGCCGGGCACATACTCACGCAAAGTATGAAAAGACACATCCGAACTAGACAAATCCCGGATCGTAGCCCCCTCAATATCCTTAATGAAACCAATAGCTTCACTTTCCAAAGCCACCGTACGCGGATGCACATACAGCTCAATGCGCTGACTCCAGCGGCGCTCGCGGCGCACTAGGCCTAGCCCGTCGCCGTTAACGCTGCGCACTGGGCCGATTGGCACCAGGCCGCGTCGGGCGGTGGGGATAGCTAGAGGCTGGCTAATCATCTGGCCGGCGCGCAGGGAGGGCACCAGTACGTCAGCGGTGGATTTACCTACCGGTAGTTCCATCACGGCTTTGCGGGTACGCCGGGTGCCGGCGTTGGTGGCTTGTAGCTCGCCGTAGGCGTTATCGCCCACCACCACTCGCTCGTTTTGCACATACAGGTTGATGTTGTGTTTGCCCAAGCCCAGGGCGCTTAGCGGGGATAGTAGGGCCAGCACACCGAGCACTAGCCCGATCACCGCCAGCTCCACCCAATGCGTTAGCAGGGCTAGGCCTAGCGCGCTTAGCGCCACTGCGGCCACGCCCCACCACAGGGGGGTGAGCACCTGGGTGGCGCGGGTGCGCAGGCGTCGCCAGCTAGTGGGTTTTTGGCCTTTTGCGCCAGGGTTTAGGTCGACGCCGCCACGTGGGTGCGTAGAGCTAGTTTTAGCGGCCATGGTTTAGCTGTGTGCGGTGGGCGCGGGGACGGAAGCCAGAATCTGCTCAATGACGCCTTCGGCGCTGGCGCCAGAGAACTGGGCGTCTACATCCAACACCAGGCGGTGAGCCCACACCACTGAGGCCAGCTCCCTGACGTCGTCGGGAATTACGTAGTTGCGCCCCTGAGCGGCAGCCCATACGCGCACCACGCGGGTCATGGCGATAGCGCCACGGGTAGAGACCCCCACGCGCACCTGCTGATGTAGGCGGGTGGCTTCAGCTAGGGCCGCAATGTAGTCCAGTACGGCGCCGTCAACATAGTTAGTTCCGGCCACATCCGCCAGCTGGGTGACCACAGCGGAGGAAACCACGGCCGACAATTTAGCGGAGCGGTCAGGGTTAGCTGAGTCAGCTAGTACCTGAGCCATGGCCCCACGCTCGGGGTAGCCCACGGAAGTTTTCATCAAGAAACGGTCCAGCTGGGCTTCGGGCAGAGGGTAAGTACCGGCCTGCTCAATGGGGTTTTGGGTGGCGATAACCATGAAGGGGCGCCCAGTGGAGTGGGTTTTGCCGTCCACGGTAATTTGCGACTCTTCCATGACCTCCAACAGCGCCGACTGGGTTTTGGGGCTGGCACGGTTGATCTCATCGGCCAGCACGATAGAGGCAAATACCGGGCCCTTGTGGAATTCCCACTGGCCGCTGCGCTGATCGTAAATGGTTACCCCGGTGATGTCGCTGGGTAGCAGGTCGGGGGTGAACTGGATACGCGAGTGAGTGCCTTGGATGGTGGCCGCCAGGGCGCGGGCCAGGGCGGTTTTGCCAGTGCCCGGGGCGTCTTCGAGCAGCAGGTGCCCCTCAGCCAGCATGGTGGTGACAGCCAGGCGAATTACCTGCTCTTTGCCCAGCAAGGCCTGCCCTACGTTAAGCACCATTTTGTTAAATAGATCAGCAAACTGGGCGGCGTTAGCCTGGGTGAGCGACATGGGTTATTCCTTTCAAAACTTTTCGCTGACGCTTATAACGACGACGCAGCTTTATAGCTGCAAAGCTGGTTTATTGGTGTGTGCCTGACTCGCATTGCAAGGCGGCGTTATCTTCTTTTTCTTCCGCCGGGGTAATGCTGGTGGCGACATATAGACTCACTCCACCATCAAATGTGGTGTAGTGCTTTTCTTCTTTACCAGCACTGGGGGCCATCGTGTAGGTTTTGCCTGCCCAGGTAATGGTGCACTTGGTGGTGGAGCCATCCTTCCAGTCCCACAGCTTGACGCCATAGCGGTAGCAGTTGGGGCTGGTGCTGCCGCAGCTGCCGTTTACTACCTGGGAGCGATCTACAAAGCCCTGGTAGTTGTTGGCTGGCTTGGGTTCTGCCGCCGACGGCGCCGCTAGGCTTTGGCAGCGCGGTTCAGATTCGCGGGTGCCGGCCTCGCTGGTTACCTGCTTGGAACTGGTGCAGATTTTTACTTCTTTACCTGCCTCAACCCCATTTTGGAATTCCACAGTGCCGCCGCTTGCAGGTGGCTCCTGCTTATTGGTGTAGGCGCCAGAATCGGCGCTGATATAAGCCGAACTGGTGGCGGTGCGTCCATTGCCGTTAGCGGGGCCAACTTGGCAGCTGACCTTAGTGGCCTCAGGGCGAGTGCAGGCCAAAGTGGGCGAGATTGGGGCGCCAAAAGGCGTCACCTTACCGGCCACTACCCCTTCAGAGCACTTACCTGAAGAGTTACAGGCGCGCACATAAATAGTGGATTCTTTACCGTTAGTTAAGCCGTTACCTGTTTTATTGGCTACCGACTGCCAGGTGTTCTGATCCGTTGACCATTCCAGCTGAGCATTTTTATCACCGCTGGTAGCCGTGAAGTTCACTGCATTATCGGCGCCAGTAGCCTTGGGGGCCGCAGACACTGAAGGAGCAGATACTTTCCCCTCCAGCTTCATAGTGTATGAGACTTCCTCAGAGGTGCCGCCGCGAGTTACTGCCCTAACTGAGAACCTCACGGTCCTGTCTACGCTTGTATCAATTTCATAGGGCTTATTTAACCCATAAATTACTATGGAGCTAGAGGGCGTACCGCTATCGGAGTAGGCCAGGAGGTAGTGGGCAATCGGCAGCCCACCAGTGTCAGATGGCGGATTCCACGACACCAGCACCCTGGTGGTACCACCTGAGCCCTGGCCCTGCTTGACTGCCGTTAAATTAGTGGGCGGGCCAGGCTTGCCATAGGGAGTCACCGGCTGGCTAGCAGCTGATTCCTGACTGGCACCTTGAGCATTAACCGCGCGCACGGTAGCCGTATAGGGCGTGCCGTTGGCCAGGCCCGTGAAGGTAGCTGCAGGTTCGGTTACGTTCTGGTAGAGCCCACCTGGGGAGAGCGTAATTACGTAACCGGTGATACGTGAACCGGGCGAGTTAGGCCTGTTCCACGTGAAACTAGCGCTACCGTCACCAGCCTTACCAACGGGGGCTCCGGGCGCCGTCGGCACCACACTGACCTGCACACTAGCGGTATTAGAACGCGGGGACTGACCCACCGCGTTATGGGCCACCACATAGAAGGAGTGGGTAACTCCCGGGGTGCGACCGGCCATAATGCAGCTGGTGACCACGCCACAGTCAAGCAGGTCACCCTGCACTGTGTCGTGGACAGTGAAGTTAGTGATGTCGGCGCCGTTAGAAGCCCCGGCGGTGAAGGAAACCGTCACCGAGCCGGCCCCATTAGAGGTGGCGCTAACCCCACTGGGGGCGTCAGGCAAGCCGCGCACACTCACCGCAATGGTGCCCGAAACTTCACGTTCGGCGTCGTTAGTTTTATCGCCCACCCGGTAGGAGATGTTGTAGGTGCCATGCAGTCCATCTCGGGCGCTAATGGTCAGGGACGTGCCCGAGGCCCGCACGGTAATACCGTCGCTGGAGCTAGGCGAACCCACCAGGTGAATCGGGGTGTCAGTAAAGGGGTTGGTGGCATAGTTGGCCACGTCAACCGTGGTGGATTTACCTGCATCCACACTCACCTGGGCCTGGCTTAGCTGCACCAGTGGCTCTTTAGCGCCGGTGACACTAACCGGAATTACCGATTTAGTGCTGGCCCCCTTGGCGTCGCGCACAGTCAGCGCCAAGTTAGCGCTGTTGCCACGCTTAGCCCCGGTGCCAGCCTGCACCTTGAGGGTGTGGCCATCGACGCTGACTTGGATGCCATTGGCGGCCCCCGAAACCGTGTAGGTCATGGAGGCAGGGTCATCGCCGTCGGGGTCGCTAACCCAGCTGCTCATATCCGCGCTGACGCTTTGGCCACCCACAGCCACCTCAATGGCGGTGGGGCGCACCTGCGGGGGACGGTTAGCGGCGCCCGGATCCACAATCAGCGGGATCGTAAGCGTGGCGGACAGAGCCTTATCGTCACTGCCATCAGTTACCGTAACCGTGATTGAGGAGGGCCCGGAATAGTCAGCTTTAGCCCCAAATTCCAAGGTGGCAGAGTCTTTAACTAGTGTTGAGCCATCCCAACCGGCGGAGGCACTAGCCTGCCCATCTTTCGGCACACTAGCGCTGCGGCCACTACGCACGCGCACATAATTCTTTAGCGCGATAGGAGTTTTAGTGCCGGCCTTAACATGGATAGGAGTCTTAGACACATTCAGCTCAGGGTTAGTTACCTGGTTACCAGGCACCCACACCACAGCTGAAGCAGATAGGGAGTCATTGTCATTAACCGTGTAGAGCACGTAGCGCCCCTGCGTGGCCGGCTCAATTAGCAGGTCTTTACCCGAAACTTTCACGCCCGGGTCAGAGCTGGTGACGCGGTCAGATTCAATATCGCCGTCGGGGTCTTCATCGTTATCAAGCACAGACACTTTCACGGCGCCCTGGGCGGCGCGTACCTGCTCAACGCTAACCTCGTCGTCGCGCGCAATGGGCGCAACCAAAGCGGCGTCAGGCGAAACCACCACGGTGACCAAACCAATTACCGGCTCAGAGTGGCCGTCGCTAACCCCATATTGCAGTGAATAGGTGCCAGGCTTTTCGGGGGCCTTGAACACTACGCGAGAGCGCTCAGCACGGACCTCAATTGAGTCGTCGCTGCTGCGCACATTATCAGCCACTAGTGACAGCGGGTCCCCATCGGGGTCAAGGTCGTTAGACAGTACCGGGACTGAGACTTTCACGCCTGGGCGTACCCGCACCGAGTCAGATATCGCCACCGGCTGCTGATTGGTGCCAGCTATGGCGCTTACACCCACCTTGACTTGGCCGTTAGCGCTGCGCCCTAGGCGGTCGGTGACGGTGTAGCTAAACACATCCGTGCCGGCTGCGCCGTTAGCGGCGGTGTAGGTCAGGTAGTTGCCGGTAACTTCGGCGCTACCCAAGGTGGGTGAGGTGGCGATGCCCGTCAAGCTCACCGAGTCACCTTCAGCGTCAATACCTTGCAGCGGGATAGGAATAGTTACCTTCTCCCCCGCCACGGCGCGTGCCTGCACATCTTGCGGGTGGGGGGCGGTGTCGTTTTCAGGATCAGAGCCCACTACCGTCAGGTTCACGCTGGCACTGGCTACGTTCCCGGAGGCGTCGCGCACCGTGTAAATGAGCTTGCCTGAGCCAGGCTGGTTAGCGGCGCGGAAACGCACCACATTGTCAGAGACAAAAGCTTTACCCAGGTTGGCTGACACTGAGCTTTGCAGGTCAGGCTGTACGGTGAGTTTAAGCCCGCCCGGGGATCGGTCATTGTTTAGCACCGAGATGCTACCCACGTCACCAACGCGCACCACCAGGTTGTCGTCGTTTAGCTCCGGGGGTTTAGTCATGTCAGTTGCCGGGGTGGGCACTACCCTGATAGTGCCCTGGGTGGCGCCAGACTGGTTGACGGCGGTGTAGGTCAAGGTGGCCGGCTCGCTTAGACCACCGGGAGCCGTGATTTTCACGATCCGGTGTTCCAAAACTGCGGCCACCAGTGGGGAGCCGTCAGGGGTTTTAACTGACTGGACTGACAACACGCCCCCGGTGGGGTCAGTGTCGTTATCCAAGGCCCCCACCAAGGCCGAGCCGCCTTCAGGTAGTGAGGTGACGTCGTCTTGCACAATTGGCACAGATTTTTCTGCGCTCTTAATGGCGTCAACCCTAATAAAGCCCGAGGCAGTCTTGGGGCCGTTAGAAACCTGATAGTTCAGGTAGTAGGTACCTTCTGCAGTGGGAGTAAAGGTAAGCACCCCGGTAGGTAGGTCACTGGTTACCGACAAACCGGCGGGGGCTTCATCCACCTGGGTTAAACGCAGGCTGCCGCCGTTAGGGTCAGAGTCATTATCCATAGGGGTTAGCTGCGCGGACACACCCACCGGGGTGACCAGGTGGTCACCGTTAGTGATGGGGTCCAGGTTACCCGGGGCCTTAACGGTCACATTCAGGCTGCCTTCGCCGTCAGCGCGCCCATCAGAGAAAATAACTTTCAGACTTACATCCCCGGGGGAAGTGCCGGTGTCTTTAATGGTGATAGTGCCGTCAGCGCGCCAAGTGACGTTCATGGTCGACGGCGCCTGCACGCTCTTGATGTAGATCTGGTCCCCATCTGGGTCTAGCCAGTCGTTAGAGACGTTAATTTGCCCCTGCGCGCCGGTGGCCAGGCTTAGCACAGAGCGGTTGGTTTGCTTGGGGGCTTCATTTACCGAGTCAGGGTGCACGGTCAGCTGCACATTAGCTTGGGCGTTGGCGCGTCCGTCACTGAGCTCATAGGTGAAGGTGCTAGAGCCGGTGGCGCCGGCATCTACCCGCACCTGCAGGGCGGCGCCGTCACGCACCGGGGCCACATTCCCCCAGCTGGGCTGGCTGAGCGGGGCGGCAGTGAGCACGTCGGCATCTTCATCAGTGTCGTTGTTGATTACCGGCAGGTAGGCGGTGCCACCTGCGCGCACGCCATACTCGTCATTATTGGCTTTGGGTGGGTGGTTTTCGTCTTTGTGTTCTTTGGGGGCGTTTTGGTCACGCTGGTTGGAGTCGTCTTCCTGATCCTCATTTTCCAGCTTGGATTTGACCTCTTCCCAGCCCTTTACCTCAACCATGTCTTTATCGGGTAGCCACAGCCCACCGGTTTTAACGTCGTTGAGTACGATCACGTCGCGGTTGGTACGAAATACTGCCTGGCTGGCCTGGTTCAATGTGGAAACTTTACGGGCCAGGTCATTTTTGGTGCCGGGGCAGTCACGTAGGAAGCTACCTTGCCCGCTCCAGGCCGCGTAGACGCAGCCTCGATGCAGCACCGGGCGCGAGGGGGAACCCTGGGCGGTTTTGGCTTTAACGGTGGTGACTTTTTTGTCATCCAGGTTTACTCGCAGCAGCGCCCCGCGCGCGCCTACCAGCACGTCTTTAGCTTCCGGGCCGGCTTCTTGTAGCTGCAGGTCGGTGCCGTTTAGGTGGACGGTCTCCCCGCTGGGCAGTACCAGCGTGTTGTTTTTGGTATCTAGCACCACTGCCTGCTTGCCTACCGCGCTGACCTGCAATTTGGCGTTGTTGGCGAGTTTGGGCAGTTTGGTTTCGCTTACGTCTAGCTGCTCACCTGCGGGAGTGAGGGTCTTAATTTTGCCGGCTTTTAGGCTTACTACGTGGGCGACGCCGTCGCTACCGATACTTAGCACCGCGCCGGGCATGTCGGTCACCACCGGGGAGGCGGTAGCAGGGTTGAAACTGGCGGCCTGAGCGGCGTCAGCTAGCCAAACTTTGCCGGTTTTAGCATCCGCATAGCCGATACGTGAGCCGCCCATCTGGATTTGGTCGGCGCCAGCAAATTTAATGGATTCTTTTAGGGCCACGCGGGCAGGGTCTACGCGAGTAAAAGAGCCGCCATCAGTGTTGGATACAAACACTGTGGCGCCGTTTTGGCGTACATCAAAGTTAGTGGAGTCGGTGCGTACGCGCCCGTCGAGGGCTTGGGCTTGATAAGACAGGTGCCCAACCAGGCGCATGTCCTGGTTGGTTACCCACACGCCGCCGTCGTTGAGGTTTACTTCTTTAGAAACAATGCCGGGGTGGGCTACTGCCAGGGCCACCACGGAGGCGGTGGCTACGGCGGTGGCCGCACCGATGAGGTTGCGAAGTTTAATGCGGGCTCCCATGCCTGCGCGTAAACGTGTACGGGCAGAGCTATCGGCGTCTTGGCGCTTGGAGCGAACCAACTTGGGCAGCTTCAATTTTTAACCTCACTGAAAATTTTGGAGCTGGCAGCCAGAGCTCGCGAGACTCTCACTGCTGGCCATTGTTCAGCCTGGTAGGGCCGGGGATTTGTAGGTTTTATGTTGCTGCCAGCGCGCTTTGAGGGCGCAAGCAGGGCAACAAACACCCTAGGTCTAGCCTTCACCCTAGCGCGATGGGGAGCCTTCCCCATAAAACCTAGGTATTTAGTTAGCAATCTATCAGGGCATTTTTGAGCTTTGTCACCTCCTTTAGGAGCAGCCTTCGCAGCCTTCAGCGCCCCCTAAGTGCAATCAGCGCACCTCTCAGCGCTACCTTCGCTGCATCCCTCAACACACCCCTCAGCGCAGTCTCAATTTTGTCCACCGGACAAACTGGTGATTGCACAACCGCTCAGATGTGTTAGCATCAAACCACTATGAGTGTTTGGACCAAATTCGAATTCCCCCAACGCATGTGCGTATGTGGATCGATTCGTGCTCGAATGTGCAGCTGACACTGTTGTCCGCCATTCACTGACCATTCCTTCGCACTAAACCATATTCATTAGTCTCACCATAACTACAGGCATATCTGTAGCTACCTGAGTGCAGCTACCAGGCGCCGCAACCAGCGCAATGCACTCACGCGAAGGCACGGTCACAAACACGAAAGTTTCATAGTGCCTTTCTCTAACGACATTTACGCCTGCCCCTGTACCCACGACCATGAGCCCACCTTGCTCTCCTTTGAGGTTATGCCTCCGCGCAAACCCTCCCTGGAGGCCCCCTTCTGGCAGACAGTGGATCAGCTGCTACAGGTGCGCCCCGATTTTATGTCTGTCACCTACGGGGCTGGCGGCAAGGACCGCTCAAACGCCCGCGCCACCGTGCACCGCCTGGTGGCAGACACCCCCATCCAGCCCATCGCCCACCTGACCTGCGTGGGTAACTCCACCGCTGAAGTGGTTTCCACGGTTTATGACTACCTGGACTCTGGGGTGCGTACCTTCCTGGCGCTGCGTGGCGACCCCCCAGCAGGCGAAATCAGTTGGGAGCCCGGCCCTGACGGCGTCGCCAGTGCCACTGAGCTAATCCACCTGATCCGCACGGTTGAACAGCGCCGCTGCGACGCCCACCCTGGTGAGGCGCTACGCTCAGCTTTTAAGCCCCTAACCATTGCGGTGGCCGCCTTCCCGGCTGGCAACCCGGCGGCTGGCACCACCCCCGCCCAGGAGGTGGAGCGGCTGCTAGTTAAGCAGGCTGCCGGCGCTTCTTTCGCCATCACCCAGCTGTTTTGGAACGCCGAGGTGTATGCCTCCTTCGTCGAGCGTGCCCGCCGCGCCGGCGTACACATCCCGATTGTCCCCGGTATTTTGCCGGCCACCGATCCGGCACGCCTGCGCCGCGTCCAAGACCTAACCGGCATTGAGGTGCCCGAACAGCTGCTGTCCACTTTGGTCTCCTACCAGCACCAAGAACAGCGTGACGCTTTCGGCGCGGCTTTTGGCTCCAAACTGATCCACTCGGTTTTGGAGGCGGATGCCCCTGGCGTGCACCTATACACCTTCAACAAGGCCAAGCCGGTACTAGACATTTTGTCTCTAATGGGTGTGGAGCCTACCGCGCACCACTCCCCGCTACTTGCGCGCTAAACCAGCGCCGTCGTCGTCAATCCGTAACCATCAACCATTAGCTACCCACTAGCGTGCGTCTACTTTGTGCGCGCTAATCCAAGAAAATCAAGGAGAACACCCATGTCTGCTGCAACTAAGCAGTTCCCCACCGCCACCATTTTGGCCTATCCGCGCATTGGCCGTCAGCGTCAGCTAAAGCGCGCCCTGGAGGCCTACTGGGCCGGGCGCAGCAGTGAGGCTGAGCTGCTTGAAGCCGCCAGCAAGCTACGCCAGGAGAACCTGGCTCGCCTAGTTGAGCTGGGTTTAGACGCCTCGGACGCCTCCCTAGCTGACGCGCCTTCTTTTTACGACCAGGTGCTAGACGCCACCATTTTGCTGGGTGCTATCCCCCCGCGTTTTGCCGGCCGTGAGGGTCTAGACCTCTACTTCGCCCTGGCCCGTGGGGATGAAAAGGTGGGCCCCGAGGAGATGACTAAGTGGTTTGACACTAACTACCACTACTTGGTCCCCGAGATTGGCCCTGACACTGCGCTGCGTTTTGCCGACGACGCCGTCACCCGTAAGTTCGTGCAGGCCCGTCAGTGGGGCTACGTGACCCGCCCGGTGTTGGTGGGCCCGCTGACCTACCTGGCACTAGCTAAGGCTGACCCGGCCACCCCCGACTTTGACCCGCTCACCCGCCTTGATGAGGCCGTGGCCGCCTACGAGCAGGCCCTGGCCTCCCTGCACGAGGCTGGCGCCCCCTGGGTGCAGCTGGACGAGCCGGCCCTAACCTCCGACAACCTCTCCCACCCCCGCGCTGAGCTGGCCAAACTGGCTGTGGGCGTGTATGAGCGCCTAGCTAAAGCCACTAACCGCCCCCAAATCCTGGTGACCACCCCCTATGGGGACGCTTCCCAGGCTGTAGGTGCCCTAGCTAAGACCGGCGTGGAAGCAATCCACGTTGACACCCTGCGCGGCAAGCTACCTAAGGACGCGGACCTGTCTGGGGTAACCCTGGTGGTTGGCGCTGTGGACGGACGCTACATTTGGCGCGCTGACCTGGCTGCCCTGCGCCAGACCCTAACCGCCGCCCAAGGCCTGGGAGCCGCCAAGGTGGCTGTGGCTACCTCCAACTCCCTCCAGCACGTGCCTCACGACACCGCCCTGGAAACCTGGGATGACCCCACGCTGAACGAAAACCTGCACGCCTGGCTGGCTTTCGCCGACCAGAAGGTGCAGGAAGTAGTTACCCTGGCACGCGGCCTAGATGAGGGTTGGGAGGCCATCGACGGCGAGGTAGCCGAGGCGACCCGCGTCCTAGAGCAGCGCGCTGCTGCCCCCGGCGTGGTACGCCCCGAGGTCCGCAGCCGCACCGCCGCCCTGACCGACGCCGACCGCGCCCGTGAGCCCTACCTGGAGCGTGAAGCTGCCCAAGCCCAGCGCCTGCACCTGCCTCCGCTGCCCACCACCACTATTGGTTCTTTCCCGCAGACCACTGAGATTCGTAAGGCTCGCGCCGCCAACGCACGCGGCGAGCTTTCTGACGCCGACTACCAGGAGCGTATGCGTGAAGAGATCGCTGCGGTAATCAAGCTGCAGGAAGAGCTGGGCCTGGATGTGCTGGTGCACGGTGAGGCTGAGCGTAACGACATGGTGCAGTACTTCGCTGAGCTGCTTGATGGCTTCGCCGCCACCCGCAACGGCTGGGTGCAGTCTTATGGTTCGCGTTGTACCCGTCCCTCGATCCTGTGGGGTGACGTGTCGCGTCCGGCCGCCATGACTGTGGGCTGGACCAGCTACGCCCAGTCACTAACCGAAAAGCCGGTCAAGGGTATGCTCACCGGCCCCGTAACTATCATTGCGTGGTCTTTCCCGCGTAATGACCTACCCCTAGGCGAGATTGCTGACCAGATTGGTTTGGCGCTGCGCGACGAGGTTAGCGACCTGGAAGCTGCCGGCATTGCCGCCATCCAGGTGGATGAGCCGGCTCTGCGTGAGCTGCTGCCCCTGGACGCTGAGCGCCACGCCGACTACCTGGACTGGTCGGTGGGGTCCTTCCGTCTGGCCACCTCCTGCGTGCGCCCGGACACCCAGATTCACACGCACCTGTGCTACTCCGAGTTTGGCCAGATCATTGACGCTATCAAGGGCCTGGATGCGGATGTGACCTCGATTGAGGCGGCCCGCTCCAAGATGGAGGTTGTCCCCGAGCTGGCTGAGGCTGGTTTCGACCACGGCATTGGCCCTGGTGTGTGGGACATTCACGCCCCGCGCGTGCCCGGCAAGGAAGAGTTGGCACAGCTGATCGGCCTAGCTGCCGACGCCGTACCGGTTTCTCGCCTGTGGGTTAACCCCGACTGTGGTCTAAAGACTCGTGGCTACGCCGAAACTAAGGCTTCACTGGAAAACCTGGTGGCCGCTACCCGCCAGGTGCGCGCCGAACGCGAGCTGAACAACTGACGCCGCTAGGCTCAGCACTGGCAACCCGACTCGCTGCCCTAAATGGCAGGCGAGCCCCCAGGGGCTGAAGACAACTAGCCAAACCAAGGCTTGGGGGGTGGAACTGTGTTCCACCCCCCAAGCTGTTTATTTCAGGCGTGCCATTCGGGGCGCTGCATGGTCGCGCCGCTGGCGCACTCCACGAAAATAGGGTCGCATCCTTCGGCCTTGAGCGCGTCGATCTGCGCGGCGGGGTCTTGATCGTCGGTGCTGACGCGGGCGTATCCGGTGGTGCTCATATCAAAATCCTACGTGCCAGGTTTTGGTGCACTAGGGGTTTTGGTAGGGGTTTTTGGCGCGGCGTGTCGCGGTGATCGTCGCGCCTGGCGGTGGGGTGTCAGAAACGGTCGTTACTGGTCAGTTCGCGCGATGACGTCCAGGAAGTCCCGTATGTGAGGGGGCGGAGTCGT
>ERZ773180.40-NODE-40-length-125680-cov-7.066587_pt1 | contig 125680 bp, 120 predicted proteins | sample MGYA00511080_ERZ773180 | MGnify/ENA primary metagenome ERZ773180 (study PRJEB29015, sample SAMEA2738175) | human oral metagenome | biome: human oral; feature: human-associated habitat; material: saliva | place: China | collected 2178 ... | reverse complement strand
GGACCTGCTTCCGTGATTTCCGGGACGATCGTCGCCGTGGGGGTCGCGAGGACACCGCTCGATGCCATCCTGTGCGTCATCGCCCCGCTGGCGATGGGGGCCCTGTCCTCGTGCCTGGGCGCCCTCCTGGACGCGCGGCGTCCCAACTACGACTGGACGAGCGAGTACGAGCCGGTCAAGCGCTCGGCGAGCGTTGGCATCTGCGTCGGCGTGGGCTTCCTTGCGACGTTCGCCGGGTTTGCGGCGACGTCGCTCACAGGTGGTGTAGGCACTGCGGCGGGCGTGGCCGTCGCACTGGTGGTCCTCACGGCGTCCGCGCTTGTCGCGAGGGCCGCGGTGCACATCCCGCTCCAGGACCGGTGAGGGGCGGGCGCGAGCGGTATAGTCATGCCAGGGCAGGTGGGACCTAACACGTAGGGGGCCAGCGGTGATCCTCCGCATTGACCAGACGGACCAGACACCCGTCTACCAGCAGATCCGCGACCAGATCGTGGCGGCCATCGCACGGGGGGAGCTCTCTGTCGCCGATCGGCTCCCTAGCGTGCGTACGCTCGCGGGCGACCTCGGCGTGAACCTCCATACCGTGAACAAGGCATATGCCGTGCTGAGGGACGAGGGGTACCTCCTCATGCGCGGCCGCTCAGGGGCGGTCGTGGCGGACTTCGGACAGACCGCGACGCCCGAACGCATGGCGGCAAACTCGGAGCGGCTCGCGACAGGTCTCCGCCAGCTTGCCTTGGAGCACCGTGCCCAGGGCGGGGCCGAGGAGACGTTCCTGGAGGCCGCGCGCACCCAGGCCAGTCGCGTGTTCGCAGAGTTTGCCACAGAGTCTTCGCCTGAGGAGGCATGATCGTGATCGCTGTCGCCACTATTGGCATGCTGGCGTTGCTGACGCTCGTCGTCGGCCTCCTGCTCGCCTTCACCCCGTATCTCATGCGCCGCAACGAGTGCTTTGCCGTGACGGTGCCCGCCTCCGCCCAGAGGGACCCACGCCTCGTCGCCCTCAAGAGGCGCTATGCCATGGTGATGCTCGCCCTGGCGGCGGCGGCGACCGTCGCTTCCCTGGCGGCCGGTGCGCTGATGGTCTCTGGCCAGGATGTGATCGGTACGGTGCTCATGTGTGCCGCCCTGCTCGTCCCTGTGGTCATGTCGTTCGTGCTCATGCTGCGTAACCGTTGCAAGGTGAGCGCGCTCAAGCGCTCCGAGGGCTGGGGGGTGAGGAGCCATCAGGCGGTCGCCAGCGTCGCCGAGAAGGATTTGCCGGGCGCGATTCCCCTCGCATGGGATCTCGTCTACGTCCCTGTCATCCTGGGGACGGCCTGCCTGGGGCTCGTGCTCTATCCCGGCATGCCCGAGCAGTTGCCGATGCATGCCGACTTCGCGGGGAACGTCAATCGCTACGTGCCGAAGACGCTCGGCAGCGCCATCGGGTTTCCCATCGCCTTCGAGGCGTTCATGGCGGCGTGCCTCGTCTTTGCCCACTGGACGATCCTGCGTTCGAAGCGTCCGGCCGACCCTGGCGCGCCCGCCACGTCCACCCTGGCATACGGGCTCTTCGCCCGCGCGCAGAGCGCGCTCCTGCTTGTCACGGGGGTGCTCCTGAGCGGGGGCTCCGGACTCCTGTTCCTGCTCTCATCGGCGGGGCTCATCGGGCTTGGGCAGGCGGGGCTTGTCATCATGATGCTCTGCGTCCCCCTTGTCATAGGTGGCGTGGTGCTCTCGGTCGTCTATGGCCAGGCGGGCTCGCGCGTGTTCGGGAGGATGCGGGACGACGACGGGCTCCTGGCAGATGACGACGAGCACTGGAAGCTCGGCGTGCTCTACTTCAACCCAGGGGACGCGAGCGTCTTCCTGCCCAAGCGCTTCGGCGTCGGCTGGACCCTGAACCTCGCACGACCGAGTGCCTGGGCGATTGTCGTGGGAGCTGTTGTCCTCACCGTGGCGTTTATCGTTCTTGTGGCCAATCTGGCAGGGTAACCAAAGGGAACCATGGCTGGTCTTCGTAGGGCGAGCTCCCACTCCGGGCGTAACGATCGTGCTCTAGCCATCCATCGCCAGCTGGCTCCCTCGTCCTTGTCTATGCAAGCAGCTTTCGATAGGCGGTCTCGTCCACGTCGGTGAATACGTTGAAGATGACGGCCATTTCGGCACCATGCCTGTCGAGCCATGCCTGCACGGTTTGCACGGCGATCTCAGCGGCCTCTTGCTGCGGGAAGCCGAACGCGCCCGTGCTGACGCAGCAGAACGCGATTGACTTGAGCCCTGCCCCGGACGCAAGGTCGAGGCAGCTACGATAGCATGCCGCGAGCTGCCTGCGGTGCAGGTCGCTGGGGTGGCCGTCCGCGATGGGACCAACGGTGTGGATGACGTGCGCGGCCGGTAGGTTGTAGGCGCCCGTGAGCTTTGCCTGGCCGGTGGGCTCCTCATGCCCCTGGACGCTCATGATGCGCGCGCACTCCAGACGCAGCTGCACGCCCGCGAAGGTGTGGATGGCGTTGTCGATGCAGTGGTGGCCTGGTATCCAGCAGCCGAGCATCTGGCTGTTGGCAGCGTTGACGATGGCATCGGCGCCAAGCGTGGTGATGTCGCCGCGCCAGAGACGCATGCGGGGATCGATGGAGCTCGTCTTGGCGTCGTCGATCGAGGCTATGCCCATCTCGGATATCAGCCCTTCGAGTAGCTCGTCCTGCAGGGCAAGCCACCCGCCATCGGCGGGAACGGGCGGTCTGGTGTTCACCAGCGCGCGAAACTCGTTCCAGAGCTCCTCGGACGTCTGCAGGTCCGCGATCCTTCTCTCGGCGACAGGTTCGGTGCCACCCTCGGCGTGCAGGCCAAGGACCAACTTTTTCAGCAGATGACGCTTGTGTTCCCGCTCCATGTCAAACCTCCTTGCCGCGTTGTGCCTCAAGGGCTGCGTCCAATGTGGCATCGATGTCCGCGTCCAGCAGTATAGAGCGGCTGCGGATTTCATCAGGGGCGTATGTCTCCCCGTAGTTTGCGCAGACATACGTTGCGTCCGAGTTTGCGTACGTACGCCTCCAGAACGGGTGCTTGACGATGACAGGCGTGTTCATCCCCACACCGAGCTCGAGATAGACCACCTTGTCCCGTTCGTGGGCGTGTAGGAACTCCCGGTATCGTGTGGCAGCGGCATGCCAGCCGGCATCTTCCACGAACGTGGAGTCAGAGCGCAGGTTCATGGCCATGGGCCTGCCGCACACGGGGCAGTGAGGCACGAGTTCGCTCGGTATCCTCATGCCTTGCTGCTCGGCGACCATGAGCCTGACCGTCTTGAAGTTGTCATAGGTCTTGTCGTGGCAGGGCGTGCTGCACTGCCAGAGGCCAAAGTCGCCCTGGGTGTAGAAGAGCCGCTCCCTGGGAAACCCGGCGACCTGGAACTGATGGTCGACGTTGGTGGTGAGCACGAAGTGCCCCTTCCCCTCAAGCAGGCGCAAGAGCTTGCCGTATGTGTCCTTGGGCGCGGCCTCGTAGCGGTTGCACCAGATGTAGCGGCTCCAGTACGCCCAGTGCTCCTCAGGTGTGGGGTAGGGATAGAAGCCTGCCGAGTACATGTCGGTGAAGCCGTATCTTTCGATGAAATCCGGAAACAGTTGCTGGAAGCGCTCGCCGGAGTATGTGAAGCCGGCTGCCGTCGACATGCCCGCCCCCGCTCCCACCACGATCGCATCGGCGTTCGCGATGGCCTCGACGAGCCGGGTGACGTTCCTTGAAGGCGCATTCTCTGTCATAGGGTCCTCCTTAGGGGAGCGAGATGCCGTCGCATACGGGCAGGCGTGGCCCCGTAGTTGGCTTCGACAACCCCAGACCCCTTGGACGCTGCGGTCTCCTCCTCCGCCGTGATGGATTCCCGCACTTGTGTGTTGACGGGGCATACGATAAGCTGAATGGCATTTCTAAGAAAGTAGGTACTACGAAGTTCTGTAGGTACCTTATGGAAACTAATGTGTTCAACTGCGATTCATGATTCGGATGCCTCATGGGAACAAGACTCGAGGACCTGCCAGCATGCCCGGTGGAAACCACCCTCACCCTCATCGGGAGCAAGTGGCAGGTCCTGATCCTGCGCGACCTCACCGTGAACGGCACCATGCGCTTCAAGGAGCTACAACGCTCCATCGGCAGGATCTCGCAGAAGGTCCTCACCTCGAACCTCCGCGCGATGGAAGGATCGGGCCTCGTTCATCGGGAGGTCTTTGCGGAGGTGCCACCGCGCGTGGAGTATTCCCTCACCGAACTTGGTCAGACGCTCGCGCCCGTGCTTGACGCCCTGAGGCAATGGGGCGAAAGCTACAGGGAGCGGCTGCGGAAAGAGTAGCTGTTGCAACGCCCGGCTGGGCTTTAGGCAGCAGGAGGAGACGCACCTCATGGAGAATGTCATCTACAACGAGCTCGTGACGCGTGGCTAGGCGGTCGACGTCGGCGTCTCCGAGAAGGACGGCGACGGGAAGGCCCGCCGGAAGAGGGCGGAGATAGACTTCGTCGCCACGAGGGCGCCGGACCAGATCTACGTTCAGTCGGCCCTCTCGATGGAAAGCCCCGAGAAGGCTGTCGCCGAGCTGCGCCCGCTTCTGGCCGTGCGTGATTTCTTCCGCATGGTGGTCATCAGCGAGACCACCATGCCACCCTGGATTGACGAATCCGGGGTGATCCGCATGGGGATATACGACTTCCTGCTGGACGAGACCCTGCTCTCATAGGATGCCGATTGCACGGCGTGCCCGTTTCCCGGAACCCGAGCGCCGACGCCTACGGACCTCGCGGCTACCGTCAATGCTTCTCGACCGCAACTCGACTTACAATTCGTTCGAGTTGCGGCTGCCCAGATACCTTTGGCGAGCCCAGCTCGCGTCGTCCACGAAGGGACGGCGCGTGAAGCTCGCCGCGTCGCCGGCCTTCGCGATCGTAGGCGTCGCCGGGGGCATCGGGGCCATCGAGACCTTCAACCAGGCCGGCAAAACGGCTGCGTCGCGGAGCGCGGCACGCATGCGGAGCTCGTCTCGCACGACGGCCCCTACCGGAATTTCGTCGAAACCCGGTCGCGCATCGAGGGTTGGCGGATTGCGAAGTGGCGAGGGAGGGGAGAGCTGTACGGGCCTGCCCTGCGCGCATGGTTGACCCCCCTTGTGCGCGCCGTTGTCTTTCCCGTAAACTTAAAATAAAATGAAAAACTGCTTTGGTAAAAGACGGGGAGGGGTCTCATGCCACAACGCTCAAGGTGCAGTTCACATGATTGCCGTGCGTCGCGCGGCGCACGGCTGGGCACCCGCGCACTCGCAAGCGCCGTCGCCGCACTCGTACTTGCGCTCTCGTCGATCGCCGCTGTGCCGGCGCAGGCCGAGGAGCCCATTCCAGATGAGTACAAGGCCCAGGTCGAGGGTAACTACTGGTCGGAGCTCTGCTGGTATACCGATGAGTCCGGACTGCATCGCGTCATGCCCACCTACCTTGTCGACTACTTCCAGAACAGCAGGCTCAAGTGGTCGGATGACGTTGCGCATGAGTATTACGTACCCGGCTTCCCCGACGCGGGCATCATCGCGGACAAGACGGCGGAAGATGAGCTTAGGGAGCTCGTAACGCAATACTGGGCGGTCTATTCGATGGACCTCCCCCATGCGGAGCCGAGCGATCCGGCGCTCAACCACTGGCAGGGCGGCAAGCAGTGGAATCCCTATGACTTCAACTACGAGACGGACGTGCTGACCGTCGATTCGACGGACTACAACGTCCGCGGCGACATCCAAGAGCGTGGGGAATCGAGCACCGTCGTCGTGAAGCACGAGGTGGGCGATACCGTGAACCTCGACCTTCAGCTCGACCTCGACGTGTTCAAGCGGGTGCGCAACACCGCGCTTCTGGCGGTCATCAACTCGGAGTTCCCGGCATATTACACGATGCTCAACGACCTGCCCGAGAACGGCCTTGCGAGCTCGGACGGCGCGTTTGCCTTCGTGCTCGACCTGCCCGAGGGCCTCGAGGCCACCGATTCGACCACCTACAAGCTTACGGGCATCGACGGTTTCGATTTGAGCGTCTCGAAAGAGAAGGGCGGCAAGAGGCTCGTGGTGAAGGCGCGCCTCAAGCCTCACGGGGAATACGAGCCCCTGAAGGACCTATACGCACGCATCCAGGGCGTGCGGTCCGCGACCCTGAGCATCGATGGCCTCAAGGTGACCGACCAGGTGGCGCGCAATCAGGACAGCACGGTGGTCGCCTACGCGTACGGCGCGCACGAGGTCGTGAGCTCCTCGAGCAACGATGCGATCATCAACAAGGATACGTCCGCGCAATACGATAACAAGCATTGGTACGCCCGCATCCCCATGCTCTTCGCCGCGAAGCAGAACGATGCCGGGCGCGATGCGGCCGCTCCGACCGACAAGCCCAATCTCATGACCTACAGCTTCAGGGTGGATGCTCCCGGAACCTGCACCGTGACCTTCGTGAACGATGGCGATACCTACGCCTCCGTCAAGGCCGAGCGAGGCAAGACGATCGACGGCGACGCCCTGACGGACGAATCCATGCCCGCGAATCCCTCCAAGGACGGATGCGTCTTCAAAGGGTGGAACACCGCGCAGGACGGTACGGGCGACGCGTTCGACGGCTCGACCGTGGTCAACGGTGACATGACGGTCTATGCCGACTACGTCAAGAAGCCGGTGCCGCAGCCGGGACCTCCGTCGCAGCCGAAGGCACCGGCAGCTACGCCAAAGGCGAAGGTGCGCCGTGCTCTGCCGCAGACCGGAGATCCCGCTCTTCCCGTTGCTCCCGTCGCCGTGGGAGTCGCAGCTGTTGGCACTCTGCTTGTCGGTGCAGCGCTGCGGTGTCGCGCACATTAGCGTGCGGCGTCTCGCGGCGCCCTCGCACAGACCCAAGTCGGATGCGGCTGGCAGGATGCCAGCCGCACCTTTTGCATGTCATGAGACGACATGCCTGCGTCAGCGCTTCAGCGTCTTGAGGTAGGCCTTCTGCTCGTCGGTGACCCTACGGCTTTCGCGCGCCTTCTGGATCGTCTTGTTGTGGACCCAGGGCGCGAGGCTGCCACGCTGCAGGTAGGGGACGGTCGCGTCCCACTGCTTCGCGAGCGCCGTCGCGAAGAACCAGGCGATCATCATGTTGACGTAGTACTCCTCCGAGTGGACGGAGGCGGGAACCTCCAGGAGATCGGCCTCGAAGTTGTCGTCCAGGAAGTGCGTCATCAGCATCTCCAGGCCAAAGCGACAGGTGTAGGTCTCCCTCGAGGAGGACCAGCCCCGTATCTTGTCGAGAAGGTCCGCCTTGTGCCCCTTGAATGCCTTCGGGGACATGACATCGCAGACGGCCCAGTTGTCCACGTGGGGAAGGAACAAGTCCACTGCGGCAATGCAGGTCTCGTAGTCCCTCATCTCGGAGACCAGCAGGGCATGAAGGACGTCCTCGTCGTAGTAGTCGTGCGGCAGCCTGGTCAGGAACTCGGTCGCCTCCGGACCATCGGAAAGCGACTTGGCAAGCCTTCGCGCATCGGGCACGCGGACGCCGATGAACCTCTCGGTCGGCACGTTCGGGGTCAGCTTCGCCTGGAAGGCGGCGTACTTGGGATCCCGCAGCTCGAAGAGCCTGTCTCGTATGGGCATGGCGCGTCTCCCTTCGGCGTTATGGCAGGGTGGCTACAGTAGCACTCCCGCCGCCACCAGCGCCACGCAGAGCGCAAGCGCGGCGGCGTCTCGCGCCGCCATGGGGTAGCGCTTGAAGCTGCTCTCGCGCGTGCGCAGGTAGAAGCCTCGCTGCTCGGCTGCGAGTGCCGTGGCGTCCGTCTTCCCCACGGAGCCCACCAACAGGGGCACGCACAGCGGCAGCATCAGCCTGAGCTTGCCGATGGGGTTCTTGGTGTCGTACTCGACCCCGCGCGCCGTCTGCGCCTCCACGATCGCGTTCATCTCCTGGCCGAACACGGGCACGAAGCGCAGTGCCGTGGTGAACGTGAACGCGTAGCGGTAGGGGACGTGCAGCACCTCCACGCACGCGTTCGCGAGATCGTTCAGCCTCGTCACGCCCAGCATGAGGATGAGCGGCAGAGCCACACCCAGGAGGCGCAGGCAGGCCTTGCCTCCCGTGACGAACCCCTCCGTGGTCGCCCACGCGAAGACCGTCCCACCGCCGCGCACGAAGACGGTCTGCAGCAGCAGCATCACCACGGCGAGCGGGACCACCAGCTTGAGCAGCGAGACGAGCTTGCCCATGGAGCGGGAGTAGGCGCCCAGCGCGAACGTGAGGGCGAGAAGCCCCACGAGCATGGGGTAGGTGTCCGCCAAGAACGTCGCGACGATGATGGCCGCGGCGATGCCCAGCTTGGTCACGGGGTTCAGCCGGTGCAGAAGCGTGTCTCCGGGGACGTAGTCGATGACGTTGACCACGGCGGACCATCTCCTTGGTTCCTTGGTGGGGTCGGCGATGCCGAGGGCCTGCCCGATCCGACGGGACGGTGACCGGACGGGACAGGCCGAACGGGACGGTCGGGGAGGGCGGACTATCTCTTGAGGGCCTTGCGGACGGGGGCGTAGAGCGCCTGGACGAGGATGGCATTGAAGACGCCGGTGGCAAGGATCACAGGGAGCATGGCCGCAGCGAGTTCCTGGGCGGCTCCGATCATCGCGATCTTGATGATCATGAAGATGACGCCGGAGACCACCGTGGTGACAAGGGTTCCAAGCGCGGGGACGAACTTCTCGGCGCTGCCGCGCATGCCGGCGCTCACGATGAGGGCCATGAGCATCGCGGCTGCGCCCTCGGCCGCGAAGTCGACGAAGGGCGATGTGGTGGTGATCTGGATCACTGCCGCAGAGATGAGGCCAATGACCAGGGCCTGGGTGACGTTGGGACGGATGACCAGAATGGTGAGGCAGAAGGCCGAGATGATGAACTCGGGGCTGATCATGCCACCGGAGATGCTCGAGATGGCCTTGCCTACCGTGAAGTTGAGGATGAACCCGGCCGCGAGGAGGACGGCGAGGAGGACGAGGGCGCGGACGTCGAGCTTGCCGCGGTCGGGGGAGGTGACGGTGCGGGCCTGCTGGGAGCTGGTGTTCTCGGACATGGTCTGGTTCCTTTCGTCTGGCTCACTGTGCCGTATGTGATGGGATGCGCACTGCCTGCTTGGGATGGGGCGCACGAGCACAAAGAAGAGGCTCCCGGCCAAACCGGGAGCCTCTTTACCTCGCGAAGATATGGCGCGAGAGACTCACGATCGACCGACCGCTTGCGAATCGCGCCACCACCAGTTCATGGACGTGCCTGCGTTGGCTGTGACGATGCGGTTCATCTCTGGCGCTCCTCTCGAATGATTTGTCGTGTGACGGTCTACACTTGTGTTGTGGAGGACTATACGTCCGCTGCCGCCCTCGCCGCAAGGCTCGTTGTGTAAACGCTTGGTAACGAGGGCCTGAAGGCATGGGGCAAGATCGACCATGAGGGGGTCGCGTGTGGCAACGAGGCGCGTCACCGCCTGCGGCAGCTGGTAGGGGGTGACGCCCGCGTCCACCACCGCGACGCCAAGTCGCCCGCAAGAAAGGACCCGCCATGCGCATTACTCATATCTACCACAGTGGCTTTGCCGTCGAGCTCGCCTGCTGCACACTGCTCTTCGACTGGTACACAGGCGAGCTCCCCAGGCTCCGCTACGACCTGCCGCTCGTCACGCTCGTCTCGCACGAGCACTCCGACCACTACGGACGCTGCATCTGGTCGCTGCGCGAGCAGTTCCCCAACGTGCGCTACGTGCTGGACGAGGACGTTGCGGCAGACGCCCCGGCCGATGCCCGCGTGACCGCCGTCGAGCCGCACGAGTCCTACGAGCTGCAGCTCGATGGCATGGGCAGCCTGCCCGACGCTGCCGGCGCTACCGTCCCGCTCTCCGTCGAGACCCTGGAGTCCAACGACGAGGGCGTGGCATTTCTCGTCCGTGCCTGTGGCACCTCGGCCTTCTTCTCGGGCGACCTCAACTCGTGGCAGTGGGCACGCCCGGCCGAGCAGAACGCGGCGTCCGAGAAGTTCTTCCGCACGGAGCTCTCGCGCATCGTCCCTGGCCCCGTTGACCTTGCCTTTGTCCCGCTCGACCCGCGCCTTGAGGACCCGGCCGCTGGCATTGCCGCCCTTATGGACGTGGTTGGCGCCCGCGCGCTCTTCCCCATGCACTACTGGGATGCCAGCGCGGCCGCTCGCGCCCTCATGTCAGACGCTCGCCTTGCACCGTACTTGGGCATAACGCACTTTGAGGACGTCTGCGAGCTGCCAGACCCGGTCACGCCCTCGGCCTGACGCCGCCCTAGGGGGCCGTCCCTCAAATCCTCCGGACACCCTCCCAGACCCACATGATGAGCGGAGCGGGAATGACCTTGCCGGCGATCCGCATGAGAAGGCCGGTGACGCAGCAGGTGGCAACGGGGTAGTTTGCGGCGTTCACGAGCATCGACCAGCGCACCACACGACGTGCTCCCAGCATGGGGAAGGGGTGGCGCACGGTCTGGCCGTTGGCCGTCCGGCGCGCGACGTCGATGAACTCGGTCTTCACCCAAAGCGGGCACACGGCGGTCACGTGGATGCCCCGCCCCCGCAGCTCAAAGCGGAGCGCTCGCGTGTAGCTTCTCACGAACGCCTTGCTTGCCGCGTACACGTTGAGCCCCGGAAGCGGCTGGAACGAGGCGCTGGACGCAACCTGGACGATGCGCCCGCCGTCTCGCATGTGCGCAAGCGCTACCTGCGTCACGTCCACCAGCGCACGGCAGTTGAGGTCGACCATGGAGTTGGCCTCGGCAAGCGTCATGTCCGCATACGTGCCAAACTTGCCAAAGCCTGCCGCGTTCACAAGGAGCCCCACCTCGAGGGAGGGGTCGTCGCACGCCTCCTCGTCGAGAATCGCCTGGAGCGTCGTTGCCGCAGACCCCTCCGTGAGGTCCAGGGGTAGCGCGCGCACGGGGGTCGAGAGCTCCTTGGCAAGCGCGTGGAGCCGCTCCTCTCGGCGCGCGATGGCCCAGATCTGGTCGAAGCTGCCATGGGCGTCCGCCCAGCGTGCGTACTCGCGGCCCAGCCCGCTCGAGGCCCCGGTTATGAGAGCTATGCGCATGCGACCTCCTTCCAATGGATCCAGCAAGCCACATGCGCCATGATAGCGCCCACGCGCGCAGGGTTTGCTCCCATCCTGCCCTGCGTCCCAAATCCCCCCACGATGCTTGCCGCGTGCCTGGTCATCGGGTGACCCCACACGGCATCTGCATGAGGCGACCCCCGGCCGAGTCGCGGTTGGCCGGGGGTCGGGGGTGGGTGGTCCCCAAGGAGAGATGGAAGGAACGGGAGAGCTGGGGCCAGGGGGAGCGGCACCGAGAAGGGATGCGCTAGCCCACCTGGCTGGTATTGCCCTGGATGGTCTTGATGGCGTCGACGGCCTCGGAGACCTCGCACTTGGCGAGGATGGCCTTGCCGAGCTCGCTGCCCATGTCGATGGTGATGGTGCCGTCATCGTTGACGGTCACGCCAAAGGTGATGGAGTTGCCGGAGAGCTCGTCGGTGATGGTGATGAGCCTCTCGCCGTTCTGGTCGGTCGCGGTTGCTGCGCCCATGAAGCTCACGTGGGCCATCTTCTCGGCGTTGAGGAAGAAGATGCCTGTCTTGGACCCGTCGCCGTTGCCCACGTAGTAGACGGTCTCGCCGCTTTCGGCGACGCCCATGTAGGCCTCGGTGATCTCTGAGGTGGCGATGGAGTAGGTCTTGCCGGAGCTGCCGCTCGTCGAGTTGTCGGAGGTGGTCGAATTCTGGCTCGTGGTGGTGTCGTCGGTCCTCTGCTCGGTGGAGGTCGACTCGGTGGCGACGGCGTCGGAGTCCTCGTCGGCGCCGGAGCCGCCACAGGCCGTGAGGGCGACAGGGGAGGCGAGGAGGGCGAGGGCGAGGCCGACGGTGACGATGCGGTTCCTGTTGAGCATGGTGGTTCCTCTCTGCGTGCCATGGTTTCCTGTGGAGCTGTCGTGCTGCTGAAAGGAATCCTATGGGACCGCTGGTGCCCGTACATCATCCCAAAGTATTAGGGGCCGAGCCGAGAAGCGAGGGGCACACCGGGGTAGCGGGCCCTCAGGGCTGCCCCCATCTCGCATTGTCACACCAGGTGGAGACGGCGGGCTTCACTGGCGGCCTGGGCGCGCCTGCTCACGCCGAGCTTGGTGAGGACGTGGCTCACATGGGTCTTCACCGTAGGCAACTTGATGCCCAGGAGCTCGCCGATCTCAGCGTTGCTCTTGTCCTGGCAGATGAGACGCAGCACCTGGCCCTCCGTCTTGGTGAGGGGTTCTGCCGGTCCCGAGGGCGACGACATGAAGTTGGGGTAGTGCGACGCCTGGACGCGGGCACCCCTCACAAGACGCGCCAGCTGGTCTTCGTCCACGCCCATCTCCTTGGCGTGCCTTCGGGCCTCAGTGAGCAGCGGCAGCACGGCTGCGCCGTACAGCGTGATGGTGCGCACGTACCCATAGCGCTTTGCCTGGTCAAGCGCATCGGCAATCCATCGTCTCCAGTCGTCCTTGCCGCTGCGCCATGCGGCAATGGCCGCGAGCACGTCGTAGTGGATGCAGTCGATGACCCTGTCGCGGGACTTCACGTACTCGCTGAGCGTGGACATGAGCCGAAGCGCCTCGTCGTAGCGCGATTCCGAGATGTACACCTGGCTTACGGTCTTGTAGATGTAGCGGTTCAGGAAGTCGAGCGGCTTGGAGAGGTCCGGTGCGCTCTCCTCGAGCCACGCATGAGCACGCTCGGTCTGTCCCAGGCGCAGCCAGGCGTGGCAGCGCAGCGCATCGAGGTTCGCAACGATCCTTTTGCGCTCGGGAATCTCGCTCTGGGCGAAGTGGCGCCTGTGGAGGTCGAGAAGCGCCAGCGCCTGACGCGCATCCCCGCAGTACATGAGGTTCCTGCACTGGATGCCAATGGCAGCAAACTCGATGGAGGGGTCGCCGTTGCGCCTGATCTTGGGGAGGACGGCGTTCACCCGCGCAACGTAGGGGGTAACGTCCTCGCCCTTTTCGAACTTGCTCTCGCAGAGGGCGACCTCGATGCAGCCCACGGCGAGCCTCCCCAAGGCGCGCTCGACGAGCTTGCCAATGAGGACGCAGGTCTTCTCGTCTGTGGGGACCCAAGGGCTGAGATCGCGTCCGCCGTTGATGATGCTGGGCATGGCGCTCGTCATGGAGGGCGTGAGTTCTGGGTCGTCGCTGGCGTTCACCTTCGCGAGGGCCCCCACGGCATCCGTGAGGCTTATCAGGCGACGATGGGGGAGCGCCAGGTCGAGATAGGCGAGGTTGGCGTTGGCAACATGCCTTTCGTCTCGCGTGCGCTCCGGTGCGCTTGCGTAGTCCTTAAGCTCGGTGTACCAGCGCTCCGACCCAACGGCGTCCATGAGCATTGAGTCGAGCAAGCTCATGGTGCGCATGAGCCTGGGAGAGGCGCATATCATGCCTTCGGGAAGGTCGTGGTAGTAGTGCTCGAGCTCGCAATAGGTTCCGCTGCCGGGGTTAAGCCGTGCGTGCTCGTCTAGGATCGCAAGCATGCGCGCACCGTTCTTGGCGCGCGAGCACAGATCGAGCGCGTTTATGTAGTTGCCCTGGGCTACGTAGTAGTCTACGGCACGCTCGACCATGGGCGAGCGTGCGGCATCCTCGTAACGGCGCATGAGCTCCCACTGACAGAAGGCGCGCATGCCTGGGTTCACGTTCCAGCCTTGGCTGTCGCGCGTGACAAAGCATGTGGTGTGTTGGAGCGCGTCGAGGAGCATCTCGCCGTCGGCTTCGCCGAGCACGCTTGTGAGAAGGGACTCGTCAATCCTGTCGAAGAGCGGTATGAGCAGCATGAGCCCCTGGACCCTTGGGTCGAAGCGTCGGTTGAACTCGGACTCGAAGTAGCGCATGGCCTCGTCGGTGAGGTCCTCCTCCCACGCGTCCTCGCCGTGCAGGATGTGCGCGAGGGCGAGCGAGACCGCCAGGGGATAACGGGACGTGACGGCGGCGATGCGCTCGACCAGCCGGGGTGTGGGAGCAAGGCCGTTGGCCACCAGGAGGCGCGCTATGTCCGTGTCGGTGAAGTAGAGGTCATCGTTCGTGACGATGAGCAGGTCACCCTTGGCGAAGAAGGGCGTAAGCCATCCGGGCATGGGCGCGCGAGAGATGAAGACGAAGCGCGTGTCGCCGCATTGCGCGACCACGGACGCGAGCGCCGCGCCCTGGGAGACGGAGACGGCATCGTGGATGTTGTCCACGAGGACGGCGTCATGCCCCCGTGCCGTCTCGACGGTGACGGCAACGCCGACGTCGGTCGTCTCGGCGTTGACCTCCAGCACGTCAAGGCCTTGGAGCACGCGGTGGGCAAACTCGGTCTTGCCGAAGCCGAGGGGGGCGCAGATGAACGCGAGGCGGGTGCAGCTCCATTGCGCCCAGAGGTACTCGTCGAGCTCTAGGGGAATCTTGTTCAGCATGGGCGCTCACTGTTCCTGGAGGGCATGCGACGCGGTGACCGGCAGTGTTGGTGACGCCATCTGGACCCTCCGAATCTCCCAAGACGCATGAGACGCCCGGCCACGGACAGCTATCATGGTAGTCGTAAAGACGACTGAGCGCAGACGCAAAGCGCCCTGTGGGCGCCCCCAAGCGGGGGCACCCGGAAGGGGCGCTTCTACAGGTTAAGTGCCTCTAGCTCGGAGGCCGTGGCCTCGACGAGCTTCTCGATCTTCTTGGCGTTGCCGCCAAGGACGGAGCCAAAGGAGAAGAGCCCGCCGGTCACGGTATCGAAGGCGGCATTGACAAGCTGGTCGCCGACGCCCACCATCTGGTTCTTCTGGATCAAGATCTTGTTCTTGCCCTGAACCATTACCCACACCTGGTTCTGGCGGTCGAGCGGCGGGAACACGATTACGTCCGCAAAGCCGTTCTTCACGAGCTCGGGCTTGCCTGCGGTGAACTTCTCGTCCTTGATGCGGTCGAACAGCTCCTTCTCGTTCGCGAAGCTCTGGCTGGTCCTAACGGTCTTGAGCTTGAATCCAAATGCCATGTTGGGACTCCTGTTCGGGCGAGGTCTTTAGGCGCACACGGTGCCGCCCCGATTGAGCGCAGTGTGCGGGCTTGTTCGGCGAATGTCCTCATGCCAAAGTATGAGCCTCCTTTTGCCGTGGGCGTCTATCCGCTGGCAGGCGGTCTCATACCTTGGAATGAGGTTGCCATTGCGGGGTCTTCCTAGAATCTGCGCAACGTACCAAACAGCCCCGTTCCAGTGCGTGAAAGGATGTCCCATGGAAGCGATCTCGATGAGGTGCCCCAACTGCATGGGCGACGTCATCCCCTTTGACAACGGCGCCTTTGGCCGCTGCGCCAGCTGCGACAGCGTCTTCAGGCTCAGGGATGGCGAGACTGCGGGCGCCGCCACGGCTGACTTCGAGGACGGCGCTGACGACACTGACGACGCCTTCGACTTCGAGTCCTTCTTCCAGAACGCCTACGACGAGTACGTAGACGACGAGTCCGACCTCTCCGACGCCTACTTTGGCGACCGTCTGGACAGCAACCGCTCCAAGATCGACGCCGCAGTGAGGCGCTTTGACATCGATGACGACGATGCCGAGGAGGTCTACTGCGTGGTCGACACGACGATCTTTGGCAGCTGCAAGGTGGGCTTCGCCGTCACCGTATCTGGCCTCTACATGGTTGACGAGGACGGCGATTCCGCCTTCCTCGACTGGGACGACTTCGACGACTGCCGCATCGAGCGCGACGGCGGCAAGCTCATCATTGGTGGACACCCCTTCATCATGTCCACCGACGAGGCCAGGATCGTCGCCCGCGTGATGCGCGACCTCCAGGATTAGCGCGGACGCCGGCAGGAAGGGAGAGGTATCACATGGCACTCATCAAGGCGGCACTTGGGGCCCTCACCGGCAACCTCGCCGACCAGTGGAAAGAGATGATCTACTGCGAGGCCCTTGACGCCGATGTCCTGTGCGTCAAGGGCCAGAAGCGTACGGGCGCACGCAGCACCAACACCAAGGGCGACGACAGCATCATCTCCAACGGATCGATCGTGGTCGTGAACTCCGGCCAGTGCATGGTCATCGTCGAGCAGGGCAAGGTCGTGGACTTCTGCGCCGAGCCGGGCGAGTACACCTACGACTCAAAGGCGGCGCCCTCCGTCTTCACGGGAGGCCTTGGCGCGGGGCTTCTCGACACGTTCAAAAACATTGGCAGGCGCTTCACGTTTGGCGGAGACACCGGACTTGACCAGCGCGTCTATTACTTCAACACCAAAGAGGTCATGGGTAACCGCTATGGCACCCCCACGCCCGTGCCCTTCCGCGTGGTCGACAACAACATAGGCCTCGACATGGACGTCTCCGTGCGCTGCAACGGCGAGTTCTCCTTCAAGGTCGCAGATCCCCTGCTCTTCTACAAGAACGTCTGCGGCAACGTGGAGGAGCCCTTCACGCGCAACATGATTGCCCCCCAGCTCCGAAGCGAGCTTCTCACGGCCCTGCAGCCAGCCTTCGCGCGCATCTCCGCGATGGGCGTGCGCTATTCTGCCATCCCGGCGCACACCGAGGAGGTCTCGGCCGCGCTCTCGGACATCCTCTCCAAGAAGTGGCGCGAGGTCCGCGGCATCCAGATCGTGGCCTTTGGCGTGAACGCCATGGCAGCAGACCCGGAAGACGAGAAGGCCATCAAGGAGCTCCAGCGCACGGCGGTCATGCGAGACCCCCGCATGGCGGCGGCGAACCTCGCCTCTGCGCAGGGCGACGCCATGCGCGCTGCCGCCGGAAACGCTGCCGGTGCCTTCGTGGGCCTTGCCGGTATGAACATGGCCCAGATGGCAGGCGGCGTGAACGCCCAGGACCTCTTCCAGATGGGCGGACAGGGCGGATACCCCGATGGGCGTCCGGGCGGCCACCCGCAGGGCGGTTGGGGCACGCTGGGTGGAGGCTGCCCTGGAGCCCCCGACGGCTATCCCGGCGCATCGCAGCCCGGCGCGGAGCCGGCTGGCGCCGCAGTGCCTGAGGCAGACCCCGCCATGGCGCACGCGGCCGCTGCCCCAACGGCCGATGCCTCCGCCCCGCTGACCGAGCCTGCGCCAGAGCCTCCAGAGGCAGCTGTCGGCGGCACCTGGGCCTGCCCTACCTGCGGGACAGCCAACCGGGGCAAGTTCTGCCCCGAGTGCGGCACGCCCAAGCCCAAGCCCAAGCCCAAGCCCAAGCCCCGCTATCGCTGCGACAAGTGCGGCTGGGTGCCCGAGGACCAGACGCGTCCACCCAAGTTCTGCCCCGAGTGCGGCGACCGCTTTGACGAGGGTGACGTCGAGCGGTAGTGCCCGGGTTCTTCTCGGCTCGTGTGGCGCCTCCCCGCTGGCTCATACGGGTCGTGGGGGGCACCCTTGCCTGACGCGCGTCTTGTCACGGCAGGATACCGCTCATACTTCGGGATGACGCCAGTGGGGGTGGGCCGGGAGAGAATCGCCAAGGAGAGGAACTCTTTCGTCGGAACCCCTTGGATTGGAGCGGTCATGAAAGGTCATACGCCTGGGCCGCGCTGGCGAGCGACCCTCGTTGGTGCGGCACTCGCACTTGCGCTGGCGGCTATCCCCGGCACCGCCTGGGCAGTCACCACGTACTCTCCGGACAACCAGCTCACGAAGGAGGACTACGCGGCCCTGGGCCTCGCGATAGACGACTCGGTGCCCGACAACGCGGTTGGCATGGCTCCCTACGATGCGTCGTCTGAGGGCGCAACCACCACGCTCTTCTCCCATAGCGGCGTCTACGTGGCGGCCAACGGGGCAAACGCCAACAACTACACGCTGCGCAGCAAGCTCAACACCATGAGACAGTTCTACACCAAGGAAGTGAAGCCCGTATCGCCCTTCTCGCCCAAGGTCGTGCCGGCAGATCCCAAGACCTTTACGAACGTGTACGACAAATACGGAGGCATGCACGGTGCATACCCCTTCTATAAGCTCTCCAACAAGAAGCCGGACACCTACTACGGCGGCATTAAGACGTCCCCGCTGAGCGACAACACGAACGACGTCCTCAAGGATGCCACCAACAATGGCTTTGACGGCATCTATGCCACCAGCGTCGCATACGACCAGGGAAGCGGTTACAAGGACCACATCGCTGAGCTGCGCGTCTATGGGGACAATGCTTCGATGACGACGGAAGGGGGCGTCAAGATAGCGGGCGGCTTTGCCGTCAAGCTCTACGAGCTCGACGCCTCGGGCAGGCGCAGTGAGGTGGCAAGCCTCTCCCCCTCCATCGACTCGGCGGCCATAGACGAGGTCGTCGCCAAGTTCCCCCGCCTCAAGGACGCCTATCGCTCGTTCACCTACCTCGACAACGGCTATCTGCAGGAGAACGATGCGATGTTCGAGGTCCAGGCGGGAGATGTCGACAACGATGGGGTGGACGAGATCTTCGCCTATGTTGGCATTCATCACGATGTCGACGGCGTGCGGCAGGCCTGCATAGACATGTGGGACCTTCAGGGCAGCGAGTGGGTCCATAGCGAGGTGTGGGTGGACTGCGGCCAGGCGTCCCACTACGTCACCCCGTCAGGTGCCGGCCATGGAGACTGCAGCTGGCATGCCCCTGTAGTGACGATGGTCACAGGCAACTTGGACCGTGCGGGCGGAGACGAGCTTGCCGTCACCACCTCCGCGCCGTCGAACCACCAGAAGCCGAGCGACGTGGCGCGCTGCCACATCTACACCTGGGATTCCGAGAACGGCACGCTCACAGGAGTACCCGCCCTGGACGAGGAGGTGGGTGTCCCCTACATCCCCCTCTCCACGCCAGATGGCAGCGCCGCCATGGTCTCTGCGGGCTGTGCCTTTGGGACCTTTGCGACGGGCAATGGCACGACCGCCGACGCCTTCGTGATTGCGGGCTGGGACTGCGACGGCGCCTCGACGGGAAGCTACCACAACTTCAGCTATGCGTTCGTGTACTTCGACCAGCCTTCCGGCAGGTACGTGGTCAGGGGCTACGATGCGGACAGCAGGCGTCGCGCCCTTGGCCGGGACGCAAAGCGCATCATGGACTCCGCCATGGAGCATCTTGGCGATGATGAGCGCTACTTCCCCACGCTGGCTCCCTTTGCCGTTGCCTGCGCCCGCCTGCAGGGCCTTGACCAGATCTCCAGCGGGGGCATCGAGAACGACGCCGTGCTTCTGGGCGGGGACGTGTACGACTTCATGCTCTTCTCTCCCTCTGCCGCCTCCACCGAGCCCATTGGCAGCATGAGCCTCACGTCCGCCCAAGCAAACCAGAGGGGACACAAAAAGGGCAAGGACCAGGTCTGGATCGGAGACGTGCGCGTGGGTGCCGTCACGGGCGACAGCAACTACAAGGAGAGCTTCCTTGCGGTCACCGGTGTGCGCAGGGACGACGACCCAGGTGACGACGACGACTACTACTGGATGGACATCTCGCACTTCACGGCGCAGTTCTCCAAGAGCAAGTTCACGGGATACCAGACCGGCGAGGAGGGCGTCATCTGCGAGGGCGTCCGCGTGAACGACACCTACGGCACCTGGGTGAGCCTGTGCCTTCCCAACGTTGACCACAAGGGCGTACAGGTGCGCTTCAAGGCCATGGACAAGTTCTATACGGCTCCGCAGCTCCTTGCCGTAATCGAGGACTCCCCCTACTTCCAGGACCTCCAGGACGCCTACGGCTACCTCAACTACGGGGGAACCAACTTTGGCCAGGACAGCAGCAGCACCACTGGCACGGGCGTATCGGTGGAGGGTGCCGCGGGCGGCTTCATGGAGGGCACGGCCAACTTCCTCTTCGCAGCGAAGATGCGCGGCGAGCTGCAGGCCACGGTCAGCTACGACCACGAGAGCGCGAGCACGCTCTCATACGGCGCCACCTTCGAGGCGCACGCCGGCGAGGGCAACAAGGCAGTGGTCTACACCGTCCCCTTGATCTACTACCACTACGAGTACAGAGACCCGTCGGTGGACGACGACTGGCACGACACGGTGTCGTCCGTGTACCTGAAGCCCACGATCGCCATGGTGGGCGAGGAGATCTGGGATGCATCCTGCAAGAAGCTCGGCATGCCGAGACTGACAAGAACGCAGACCGAGAAGGGAATCCTGGGCAACGTCACGGGAGACCCCTCAAGCTATACCCTCGACGCGCTCACGGTGCTGCCTGGCAGCACGACAGCGTTTAGCAGCAACACGACGACAACCGTCACGAACAGCTCGGGCAGCACCGTCTCGCAGAAGATCTCGGTCGAGGAGGAGAAAAGCTCGTCGATCGGTGGTGGCGTTGCTCTGGCGTACGAGAGCGGCTGGGGCGTGGGCTTCCTGGGTAACGAGGGCCTTGCGGGCGTGTGCTTCGACGCCTCGGCGGGAGGGTCGCACATAACGTCCAATGCCACGGGCTTCGATTTCGAGGGCCTCGTGGACAACGTTCCCGAAAAGGCGGAGGGGCGTTCCTTCGATTGGCAGCTCCGGGTATGCAAGAGCGACGAGAAGATGCCGGATGACGGGACGAAGCCCTCGGACAACCAGTACTGGATCGTGGGCTATGCGGTGAGCAACGTGACCACGGACGGGGTGGGTGCCGTAAGCGGGCTTGCCGTGACGGGCACCACCGACCACTCCGTGACGCTCTCCTGGAACCCCACGCTCAAGGATGACAGCCCATACCAGTACGGAGTCGTCATGGTCGCCCAGGACGGCACGGGCGGCACCATGCGCCTCGTGGACCGGGGAGCCACAAGCTATACGTGGGAAGGCCTTGTCGCCAACACGACGTACCAGTTCTACGTCGTGCCCGCCTCGGGCACCGATGAGCACAGCGCGACGGAGGAGGGCGTGAAGTCGCCCACCGTAAGCGCCAAGGTGCTTCCGTCCGGGCATACCTTCGAGCTTGACGGCGCGAACGTCGTTGGCGCGGCGGACGCATCCTCGCGCAAGGCCACCGTTGCCGTAGGCGGGGAGCTCAAGCTTCAGGAAACGGCCCTCTACCAGCAGCCCAGTACCGACCCCAACAACACGGACGGATATGAATCGGTTGAGCCCACCTTCCATTGGTATCGCCTGAGCCCCTACAACAACACCGGCAAGGACGGTCAGGAATGGACCCTCGTAGGCAAGGGGCTAGACGTCACCTACAGGAGGGATAGGGAGACTGCCTTGTCCGAAGACAGCTTCGAGGAAGGCCCGACGCTCGCGCCGGCAGGCACGTCCTACACCTCCACGCTCACCATCCCCTCCGTTTCGGCAGAGGATGATGGCTCGATGTGGCGCTGCGACGTCTACGTGTCCGACGTGGTGGTCTACTCGCAGGTGGTCACCTTGGACGTCACGCACACGATCGTGAACTCCACGAGCAGCAGCTTCGAGGAAAAGGGCTCCGCGAGAATCCTCCCGGGACTGCTCTCCATCTTCAGGAGAGCCAACCACTCGGAGATCGTCACCATACCTGATGCCAAGCCGGATCCCGGCGACGCAGGAGGCGAGGGGCAGGACGCCTCGCAGGACGACGCAAAGCAAGAGAGGGATGGAACGGGAGGTGGCAGCGAATCCGCTTCGAGGCAGCCTTCTGCTGGGGCGTCTGGCACGCCCAGCACGGGCGACGCTATGCCGAGCCCAACCTCCCTCGCCCTCCTTGGCGCAGCCGGTGTGACGTCCCTTTTGTGCGCTCTGCTCCTCACAAGGCGCCGAAGCGGGTGACGGCCTTCTCCGCCACCCATGCGGCCCCTGGCTTTCGCTGGGGCCGCATCCGTTTGCGGGGCCTCATGTTTGCAGCAACTCGCGTTTGCAGCGACTCATACTTCGGCATGACGCAGCGAGCGGTGCCGCCCCTTAGCATGTCATGCCAGATGGGGGCTCGACGCCTTGAGCCCGGGGACACAGACCAAGGGAGCTTCAATGGATCGGAACAGCACCAACAAACCCGCTGGCAGCAGCATCCTTCGCGTGGCATCGATCATCTTGATCGTCTACGCCGTCATCACCCTCGTCTCGGGCCTGTTCATGATGATGGGCGTCTACATGGTTGCCGCTGACGCAGACGTCAACATTGCAACCGGCATTGCGGCCATCGTGGGCATCGTGGCCTTCCTTGGCGGTCTCCTCAACCTCTTCGTGGGCGTGGTGGGCTTCAGGGCCTCCAAGCGCAACGACAGGAACACACTGGCCCTTGTGCTGGGCGTCATCAGCGTGGTCTTTGGCATCTACGGCATCACCACCGCCATCGGCACCGGTGACGCGGGCTCCATCGCAAACGCCGTGGCAGGCATCATCCTGCCGGCGCTGTACCTCTATGGTGTCATCGAGACCAGAAGGCGCGTCGCCTAGCGTCGATGCCCAGTTGCGCACCCGCGGGGTCGCTCGCCTACGGTTACCCTCCGCTCCCGCATGGGGGCTAGCCGTTCCATCGTCCGTGCGGCGATAATCGGGGGAGTAAGGTCAGGACGGGGGAGAAGGGCCGGTTCCAAGGGGGAGTGTCCGATGGAGACGAGGCCGTACGTTTCGTGGGAGCTCATGAACTCGTTCCTCACCGATGCGTTCAAGGGGTATGGCGTGCCCGAAAGGGATGCTGCCATCTGTGCGGACGTGTTGCTCGAGAGCGACCGTCGCGGCATCGAGAGCCATGGCTGCAACCGCTTCAAGCCCATCTACATCGACCGCATCAAGCGCGGCACGCTCCTGCCCAAGACCAACCTCGAGGTCGTGAGGGAGACCCCCACCACCGTGGTGGCGGACGCACACGACGGCATGGGCATGGTCGCCTCGCACCGCGTGATGGAGATGCTCATCGAGAAGGCCAAGGACAGCGGCATGGCGGGCGGTGCCATCCGCAACTCCACGCACTATGGCATCGCGGGCTACTGGGCGACGATGGCGAGCAAGGAGGGAATGATCGGGCTCACGGGCACCAACGCACGTCCCTCGATAGCCCCGACCTTCGGCGTGGAGAACATGATGGGCACCAACCCGCTCACGTTCGCGCTCCCCACCGACGAGGAGTTCCCGTTCTGCATCGACTGTGCCACATCCATCGTACAGCGTGGCAAGATCGAGTACTATGCACGAGAGGGAAGGCCCACGCCGGCAGGCATGGTCGTGGCCGAGGACGGCTCCACCGTCACGGACTCCCAGCAGATCTTGGGAATGCTGGTGGATGGCACGGCGGCGCTCGCGCCTCTGGGCGGCGGTCCCGGTGACGAGATGTGCGGCTACAAGGGCTATGGCTACGCCGCGACGGTCGAGATCCTCTCGGCCGCGCTTGCGGGCGGCCAGTTCATGAAGGCGCTCACGGGCGTGGCGCCCGACGGCTCGTCGCAGATGTACCACCTCGGGCACTTCTTCTTCGTGGTGGACCCGGACGCGTTCTGCGGGCGGGAGACCTTCCGCAAGATCGCGGGCGACATCTGCCGTGAGCTGCGTGCCTCGAACAGGGCTCCCGGTTACGAGCGTATCTTTACGGCAGGCGAGAAGGAACACCTTGCGTGGCTGGACCGCAAGGACAGGGGCGTGCCTGTCGGTGAGGCGGTGCAGAGGGAGTTCGTCCAGGTGCGAGACGAGCTGGGACTTCCGTATCGCTTCCCGTTCGAGAAGTAGGCGGCAAACCGAGGGGCAGCCAGCATGTGGCCCCCAGGCGTCCTGCGGACGCCTGGGGGCCGAGGCCCCAAGCCCAGGATCGGGTACCACGACGATCTAGCGCAGCCTGCCAGGCTCATTCCCGCAGTTCCAGCCCTTCTCCGGCGTGAACGACGTATGTCTCGAACTCCACGTCCGGCATGCATGTCACCAGGTCGTCTCGGATCCGTCCGAGCGCCTCCAGGCGATACCCGACGGACGTGTTGGCGTTGCCTTGGATGATGAAGATCGCGTTCCCCGTCTCGTCGTCGAACTTGTAGCGCTCGCCGTCGCGGATGTCGAGCCAGGCCATGATCCCCTCTGCGTCACGGTAGACGTAGTCCGTCTTGGCCACGTGCTTCTCCGTGGAGAGAATCGGGAGGAAGACGCCCTCCTCCTTGCTGACGGTGAACTCTATCCGCTCGTGAACCTTGTCGAGGTCGTGCCCGCCTATCGCCAGCAGAGAGCGCAGCGACTCCACGTTGTAGATGTCGATGATGCTGTTGATGTGCGGGATGGAACCGCGATGCTGGATGTTGCGTATGAGCGCGGGGACGGTGGGCGGGTTTCTCTTGGCGCTGCGCCCCACGCTCTGCAGCAGATCCCTGTAGCCCTGGACTACCGGGTGGTCGAGGACCTCGCTCATGTCGCAGCCCAGCGCCCAGTCCTCCATCTCCCTCTGCTTCTTCAGGAACGCATCGGGCAGGGGGGCCTTCGGGTCCACGTTTCTTGCCGTCCCGACCACAATGCTTTTGATTCCGAGCCCCGCAATGCTCTCGTTGGCTAACAGTCTCACGGCAGCTCCCTTCGCCGACGCTTCTCAATGAGCGCCATTCGGTCTTGGGACGGCGGATGTGAGGTAATGGTATCCCAAAATACTTCGAGGCTCAGGACTGTCAGGACCTGGATGGACTGGCAGACGTTTGGTCTTGTGGTCGAGAACAGCTAACCTGCCTGATCCTGGGTCGTCTGTTGGGCTGGGAGGCCCTTGCGGAGCATGGCGGCGTAGGCATCCGGATCGCCCATTATCCGCTCGCAGTGTCCGAAGCCGGTCCATACCCTGAGGGTCGCGTTGGGGTATAGCCGGGGGATCACCTTCCGAGCACGGCTGAGGTCGAAGTCCCTCTCGCCATATGCGAAGGTGCACCGGCGTTGGACGTCAGGCGAGAGGGCGGGTGGTTCCACGTTGCCACAGTCATGCACGATGTTGCGAATGCTCAGCTCGCTCATGGCGATGAGGCTCTCGGCCATGGGTCGTGCCGCCTGGGGGCCATAGAGCTCGCCCATCTTGCGGATGGCGAGCTGGGGGTTGGCGGCTGCCCTTCTGTGCTTGCTCAGGAACATTCGTCTCACCACGGCTTCCTTCGCGCGTGCCCCGACGAACATGCTCGTGCCCTCAAAGAAGAGGCGGTCGAATGTGAGGTCCGGGTACTTGAGGAGCTCGAGGAGGACGATGCCGCCAAGTGAGGCGCCAAAGCCGAGGGAGAGGTGCGTCTGCCCGTGCCCAATGAGCCAATCGCGGATCTGGTTGGCCTCCATGGCGGCCGAACGATATTCCGTGGAGGTTGCCTCTCCATGGGAGGAGAGGTCGGGAATCAGATAGTGGAGGTTGTTGCCCATCCTATCGGCTACGATGAGTCGCATGCCCTCCGCCGAGGAGAGCATGGGATGGATGAGCAGCGCCGTGGGAGCCTCGCTGCTGCTAGAAGGCGCGTATTCGTGCATCTTCATGGCGTCTCCGACCTCGTTTCCGTAGGGGTTTCTGTTTGGCTTGCCGTCATGTCCCCCACCGCCCGCAGACCTCATTCCAGTTGCCCATCCGAGCGAGGAGGGCGTCCCAAGCGGGCATGGGGAAGTCTGGGGCGAGCCCTCGTATCCGCTCGAATCCCGCCTCGAGGTCACGCATCTCGTCCGGGGCATGCCTGCAGTGGTCGTCCACGCAGAGCGTCCCTATCTTTGTGCGAGCCACGATCCATACGACGGCAAGCCACATGCGGGTCTTGAGTCCTCCGTCGAGGAGCCCCTCGTTGCCTTCGGGTGCGACGGGGTGGCCGAGCCGTGCGAGGAGCGCATAGCCCTCACCCTGGGCGGCTACCATTTGGCGGAGCAGCTCGTGCGATGCCGCGCGTAGGTCGCAACCGCAGAGGTAGGAGACAAAGCACATTGGCAGCACTGCAGCGGCGTGATAGAGGAGCCAATCCTCGAAATCATGGGTCCAGTTGGGTCGATACTTGCCCGTGAACACACGGGCAAGAAGGTTCTTGTCGGAAGCCGTGGGCTCGCCATGGAGCGGTGCAACGTCGAGCCCCGTGGCACCCCATCGTACGCATTCGACATGGTCCGCCTTGCGGATGCCGGCGGTGCTTTGGAAGCCAAAGAGCACGCGCCTGGCATGTCCGTGCGACCTGAGCCGGTCGGCAAGCTCCTGGGCGCGCAGGTTGTTGCCGACAAGCACGAGCAGGTCCGCATCGATGCCCTCGAGCTGGTCGAGGGCGGCTATCTGCTGGTCCTGCCGCATGACGGAGAAGGCCACATCGAAGCGCTCGCCCTGGGGGATGCCATCGACCACATATGGGTGGTCGATGGTGGTCTTGTGCTGCACATGGTGGTGGATTACGAGTCCCCTGTCGCGGATGGTGTCACCCCACCGTCCCCGTGCGACCACGGTGACGGCGTTTCCCGCATCGCAGGCCGCGTGCGCCAGGTAACTCCCTATGACACCGATGCCGACAACGAGGACGTCCATGGGCACGCTCTCCCCAGCGAGGCGTATGCTTAATGCAGTAATATAAGGTTAACACTGATGGGATTGAAGGGGGAAGGTCATGGCGAGGGGCGAGTCCAGTCACCTTCCCTATGCGGGCGTCGGACCCCTCTACGTTGCCGCCATCATTGTGTTGACGGCAATGGGCGTGGCACTGAGCCAGCTTGGCCTCATCCCCCATACGGGCTGGCCGGTCCCGGCCGTTTTGCGTGTCGCTCTGGGCATCGTGCTGTTTGCGCTTGGAATCGTGGTATGGCTCGCGGCGGTCCTCGGTGCGGGCATAGACGAAGGGATCCGCGAGAACCGCCTGGTGACCACGGGCATCTACGCGTGGGTGCGAAACCCGATCTACGTGGCCTTTGGCATGGCGTGTACGGGGGCGACCGTGATGGCGGGCAACGTCTGGCTGCTCGTCCTGCCCCTCCTGTTCTGGGCGCTCCTCACGGCGCTCATGCGGCATACCGAGGAACGTTGGCTCCTGGACCTCCATGGCAGCGAGTATCGTGCGTACTGCAAGTGCGTCAACCGCTGCATCCCCTGGCCACCATGCTGGCGCTAGGCCTGTCTGCCAAAGGTGCGCGTGAGGCTCCGTCAGCTCGGTCGCTTGGCCTATGCTGTGCCTCCCGCCTCCACCGCCCCTCTTCTCGCAGGCGATTCCGTCGGGGCGGGGTGATGGGCCATCGCCCCGCCCCGGTTACGCGTGCCTTGCGCTACAGGTTGGCCTCCAACGCCCTCACGAGGAACTCCGTCCCGCCATCCCCGGCTGCGGCGTCGTAGTAGTCTCTGAAGCGTGGGTCATCCAGGTATCCACGCACCAGCGCCAGGTGCGTCTCGCGGTCGTAGGCCTCGCCCCAGTGGATGCGTATCCAGCGCTCGTGCATGCGAGCGAGCTCCGCGGCCTCATCCCCCTTGGGGTCGCCCGACGCCATGGCAAGGCGCAGCTGCACCTTGATGGCCTCCTCGAGCAGGTCCTTCGCGTCCCATTCGTCGCGCGTGAGCGACATGATGCGCTCGTTGGTCGCATCGATGGCCGCGTTACCGTAGCGTTCGCGCGCTTCGATTCCGTACGTGCCCTCGAACTCCTTTAGGCTTTGGGCCTTGATGGCCTCGAATCTCTTCTCGTCGTCCATGTTCTCGATCCCTTCGATTGCCGCGATGGCTGTTTCCGTGCGGGCTATCGCGTCCGTCAGCGACTTCTCCTGCGCGCGCAGGGTCTTGAGGTGCGACTCGAGGGTATCTCGCAGGTTTGCCTGCGAGTCCTTGAGCAGGCGACGGATGGTCGTGAGGGGAAGGCTGCAGGCGCGCATCGCGAGTATCTGCGACAGGCGCCTGACGTCGCGGGGGCCATAGGTGCGGTACCCGTTCTCCGCTCGAGTGGGCTCAAGGAGCCCCATGTCCTCGTAATGGCGCAGCGTGCGTGCACTCACGCCTGCCATCCGGGCCAGCTGCCCCACGCTGTAATGCCTTCCCGCCGGGCTCGACTCGTCCATGTCGCACCTCCAAGGACATCATGGGGCTTTGCGTAACGAGAAGGTCAACGAGGCTTTACGCGACGAGAAGGCCAAGGGGGCGCTTGTACGTTGCTATGGGCGAGTGGCACAGGCGTGACCATGCGACCTCCACTAACAGCCTTGGACTCTTCTGATCTCCACCCCGAAGGCGTCTTGTGATGGGGCCGCCGCGTTGCTTGGCCGAGGAGCCTGCCTGTCAGAGGTCCCTCACGCCTCCCAGATGTCCCGCTCCTCTCGGCTGGGAACCTGTCCCTCCGTGGCCTTCCTCCCTGCCCTGAGCCCAAGGACCAGGAAGACGATTCCAGACACCACGAAGAGGAAGCCAAACACGGCTGGGATCCAGAACGAGACGGGGCCCTCATGCCTGAGGAACGCCTGCATCAGGAACATGATGCCGAGCATGATCTGCGAGAAACCGATCGCATAGAGGTGGGAGCTCCTCTTCTTGGCCTGCCGCTCGACGTCCTGTCGGTCGGTGTAGAGCGCGAAGGGCTCGCCCGACGCCTTCTTTCGCAGGTACACCCTGTCGGCGTACTCGGCGACTACGGAGGCGCCGGTCTGCTCGAGGAAGTCGAGGTAATCGCGCCTCCTCTCCTTCTCGGAGTATTGCGGGATGTCGACCTTGTATTGGAACGCCGCGGGGGACACGTCCTCGAACTCGTAGGTCCCGTTGCTGTAGGAGAGTAGCATCATGCCCTGTGCGCCCTGCTCGTTCAGCCACCTCTCCTCTTCGTTGATGTCGAGGAAGGCCTTCTTGACCCTAGTCTTCATGATAACTCCCCCTTCAGCTTGCGTGCGTTTTCCAGCAGCTCTTCCAGTCTCTTGACGTCGCGCTCGAAGACCCGCCGTCCCTCGTCGGTGATGACGTACTCCTTCTTCCTGCCGTCCGTCCGCCCTTCGAGCGGCGTGACCCAGCCCTTCTTCTGCAGGGTCTCCAGCGCTCCGTACAGCGTTCCGGCCCCAGGGCTCACACGATGGTCGGTCATCTCGCCTATGTCCTTCATCAGGGCGTATCCGTGGGCTGGATGGTGAAGCCTCAGCAGGATGTAGAAGACCGTCTCCGTTAGCGCTCCCTGGTTTGCCGAACCTCCCATGCCGACCTCCTTTCCGAGCGTGCGTTTCTCCCTACTCCGTACGTGCCGTCACTACTACTTTCTCCGATATATCGTTAAACGTAATATATCGTTGTACGTAATATAACGATATCCGTAATAGTCGTCAAGGACCTTTTTGAAAAAATAGCCAGCGTTCTCAGGTTGCGCACCGTTTTACTTGCTCAAGAGGTAGGTGAGAGAAGGAGCTCGGGCGCTTTGTGGGGAACATCGATGCGGTCGCTGCGGTGTGCGGGTCGTCTCGTGGTGAGGAGGGCGATCTCCCGCATGTGCGTCAGCAAGTCCACCATTGCCGTCACCGTCGTGTTGCTGATCCTGGGTGCCATTGCCTGGATACCAATCTGCTTGGGCTTGTGGCCTTGGCCGTGGTGGCGTGCCTCACCATATGGGCGCTCGTCGCGAGCCTCTGGCTGGCAGATGTCTCTCCGATGGGTTAGGCACTTCTTCTCGAAGGCTCCCGCAGACGGAGCAACGTCTGGGGGTTGCGGTCACCCCTTGGGATATGGACAAGGGGGTGGAAGTCGTTTGCCGTTGTCGGCGGTGCGATCATTGGGGTAGGCCTTGTGGCGGTTGCCACATCCGACAGCTTCCCGCGGAAAGCTGTCGGTTTCCGAGAAGTTCCAGGTAGGCGTGTTGCAGGTCTAGCAGCTTTCTGCGGGGAGTCGTTGGCTTCCCTGCCTGCTGTAGGGTGACGCGGTGAGCGTCGGACCCGTCGCTCCTGGCGGGTTCGGCCCTGTTGCTGACGGCTTGCCTACAACTCTCGACGAGCATACAGCTGCACCGTAATCAGCATGCTGACGAGGTGCAGCGCGAGCGCAATCACGACCACTCCCACAACGAGTGGAAGGACGGATCCGCCACCTTCGATCATCGTGACGATATCGGCCATGGCGGCAAACAGTGGACCGTCGTTGCCGACGAGCGTGCTACCGCCCACAAACAAGAGGCATAGCACCACGGGGACCAGGCGCACCGAGCGGGTGAGTCCGGACCTCATGCCCAGGGGAAACATCACGTCCACCACGACAAGGACCGCCGCGACACTGAGTGCCGGCACGGCCCATATGGTCTTGCGGGTCTCCTCCGTGAGGACGAGCGGGGCAAGGTACGAGTCTGCTCCCAGCGTGGAGGCGACGGCAGAGAGAGCGCATGCGACGGCGGCACCGAGTAGGGCTGACAGGATGGCGACGGCGAGCGATGCCAGGTAGCGTCCCACCACCACGTTCTGGCGGCTTATGGGTAAGGTGAGGCGAAAGCCCTGCCATCCGTTCGCCTCATCGTAGGCAAGCGTCGAGAAGACGTAGGACATGAGGGTCATTGCCGGGACCACCCCTCCTGTGGCGACGGATTGGGTCGCAACGGAGACAAAGACGCTCACCAGGGTCGAGACTGCCAAGAGCTGGGCGAGAAGGCGTCCCGTTGCCGTCAGCTCCGCTTGGATCATGGTCCTCATAGGGCCTCTCCCTTCAGGGTGAGTAACATGTACTCGTCGAGAGATGCGCGTTCGCAAGTGACGGTGGGAAGGGCGTCGTGCAATAGCTTGCGGTCGGGCACCAGCACGTCAGAGCTGTATCCGTTTCTGAGGATTCGCAAGACTCCCTGCCCGAACAGGCCGGCCCGCATGATCCTCTCGACGTCTTCCGACTTGCAGCGGGCGATGCCAGACGTGTCGCAGATGTCTTCCAGGGTCTTATCGAACACCTTGCGCCCGCCGTCGATGCATGCCACAATGTCGGCCAGCTTCTCCAGGTCGGTCGTGATGTGGCTGGACATGAGGATGCCCCGTCCCTCGTGGGACATGTGGTCGCGCAAGAGGTCAAGCACTTCGTCGCGGGCCAGGGGGTCCAGACCGGACGTGGCTTCGTCGAGTAGCAGCAGGCCAGGTTCGTGGGCGAGGGCGAATGCCAGTTGCAGCCTCATCCCCATGCCGCGGGAGAGCCTCCTGACCTTCTTCGTCGCCGAGATGCCAGCGTCTCTCAGCAACGTGTCGAAGCGACCCTGTCGCCAGCTGCCAAACGTGCGACGCCCCAGCCTGCCGACGTCTGCAGCCGTCATCTCCGCAGGAAACGGACAGCTGTCCAGGACGACCCCGATGCGTCGCTTGACTTCCACGCAGGGTCCGTCGTCGTCGACCCTCCCAAACAGCTCGATGTGTCCGGCATCAGGGAAGATCAGGCCGAGAATGGCCTTCATCGTGGTGCTCTTGCCCGCGCCGTTTTTGCCGATAAGGCCGACCACGTGACCGTCTGGTACGCTGAGCTCCATCTTTTGAAGGGAGAAGTCCCCATAGGACTTCGTGAGTCCCTGTATCTTGAGCAGATCTGGCATGAGTCGCTCCTTACGCTCCGTGGACGGATTTACGGGCAGGCGTCGCTACATATCGGCTTCGGCAAGCGTGTCGAGCATCTCGTGCAGATCGGTCACGGTGATCCCTGCCGCACTCGCATCTGCTAGGGCCTGTTCGAGCAGGCCCTCCACCTCACGAAGCCTCTCCTCGCGCAGCAGCTCGAGGTTGCCGCGCGCGACGAAGCTGCCCCGACCCTGGACCGTCTCGATGAAGCCGAGGGACTCGAGGTCAGAGTAGGCGCGTTTGGTGGTGATGACGCTCACGTGGAGGTCTCCCGCAAGCGCCCTGATCGAAGGCAACTGCTGGCCCGCGGCAAGGTCGCCCGAGAGGATGGCTTCCTTCACCTGGGAAGATATTTGCTCGTAGATGGGTCGTTCGCTTGTGTTCGATATGACGATGTCCACCCGTCGCCCCTCTCCCGCGACCTGTGACTGGCATCCCAGCCATTACCATGGTGCAGCTTGGCAGCCGTACCTTTCCTGTATAATTGTATATATATGATAGATACAGTATATATACACTAAGCACGGTCGTCAACGGTGAACGCCACGCGTCACTCACTTCTGCCATATGTCCAGTCCTTGCGCAATCATGTGCCCCATTCGATGTGGCCGCCAGTCCTGTTCGGCGTGAGCATGGGTCTTTCCCGGTGTAATCACGGACCCCGTGTGTAACAAAATCGGCGGTTATGTGTGGTTTCCAAGGCCTTGAACCGGACGCCTTTCCCTATGGGCAGATTCTTCATAAAATGATATATAGATATAACTGCGTATATATGTTTTGATTCGGACGAGTAGCATGCTCTGTCGGTCCGTCTCGAGTGTGTGGCGACAAAAAGTAGAGAGAAAACCACACATAACCGCCGATTTTGTTACATGCAGTGGCTGCTGGGTCCGCTCGGGCCCAGAATCACGACCCGCCTAGCCCAGACCCACGTCAAGGGCCATCATCACGGTGAAGCCGAGCGCAAAGGCTATGACGCCCCAGTTGGAGTGCTCCCCCTCGCTCATCTCGGGGATGAGTTCCTCCACGACAACGTACATCATGGCACCGGCAGCGAAGCTCAGCAGGTGGGGGAGGGCGGCCGTCACCTGGCTGGCAGCGGCGATGGTGATGACGGCCCCGATGGGCTCGACGATGCCCGACGCAAAGCCGCCTAGGAACGCCCGCGACTTGCTGTCACCCCCGGCGCGCAGCGGCATCGAGATGATGGCTCCCTCGGGGAAGTTCTGGATTGCGATGCCCAGCGAGAGAGCGAAGGCACCCGCTGCGGTGAGAGCCCGGCTTCCCGCCAGGAGGCCCGCATACGCCACGCCCACGGCCATCCCCTCGGGGATGTTGTGGAGCGTGACGGCCAGTACCATGAGGGAGTTGCGGGTAAGCCCGCTGCGTGGCCCCTCCGCCTTGGAGGCGCCCAGGTGCAGGTGGGGGATGACGCTGTCGAGCACCAGCAAGAACGCGATCCCCACCCAGAATCCCACGAACGCCGGGACCCAGGCCATGCGTCCCATGCCCCCGCTGCTCTCTATGGCAGGAATGATGAGCGACCAGATGGATGCTGCGACCATGACGCCGGCGGCAAAGCCCGTGAGGATGCGGCTGACCGTCCTGCTGAGATTGCCTCGCATGAGGAAGACCATCGCCGCGCCTGCCGTGGTACCAAAGAGCGGCAGGCCCAGACCCACGAAGAGGTTCGAGAGGGAATCCGAGACGTCCATGTAACGCTCCTTGTATCCAAGCCGTGGCGGCCTCTGGGGGAATGCTTGGGGGCCGGCGTCTCAACCCCCTCAGAATCGCCCGAGGCTATGAGCCACACTAATCTAGCCATCGCACAGGTTCCTGATACCCGCTGAATGCCTTTCGAGCCGTGCGGCATTACGACAGCGAGAAAAGGCAAAAGAAGCGAGAAGAAAGAGGCGGCCATCCCGTAGGGCGACTGCCCGGATGGCCACTTGTCGTTGCACGGGGGCATATGGGTACGCTCATGGCACCCGTTGCCCCTGTGCGACGTGCGACGCCATGCGCTTACTTGCGATAGTCGAAGAAGCCCTTGCCGGCGTTGACGCCCGTCTCGCCTGCGTCGATCTTGGCCTTGAGCTTGGATGCGATCTTGCCCTGGACGGTCTCGGGGTCCTTGGAGCGCGGGTCCATGATTACGATGTTGTAGGCGGTGGTCAGCCCGACGACGTCGAGGATGCGGAACGGACCGGCAGGTGCGCCTGTGCCCAGCTGCCAGGTCTTGTCGATGGTCTCGGGGTCGGCGACGCCGTTTGCCCAGAGTGCCTCGGCGGCGTTCAGGAAGGGCACGAGCATGGAGTTGAGGATGTAGCCCGGCTGCTCCTTGTGCAGGCACAGGGGCACCATGCCGATGGCCTCGGCGAACTCGACGACCTGGTCGTAGTACGCCTGCCCGGTGCCGGCATGGCCCATGACCTCGCCGGTGTTGTTGCGCCAGATCTCGTTGGCGAAGTGGAGGGCCAGGTACTTCTCGGGACGGCCGGTGGCCTCGGCGAAGGCGCTGGGAAGCATGGTGGAGGAGTTGGTGGCGATGACGGTCCTCTCGGGGAGGTGCTTGGCGAGCTCCTGGTAGAAGGCGATCTTCTGTGCCGGGTCCTCGGCGATGGACTCGATCACCAGATCGGCGTCTGCGGCCTCGTCGTAGCTGGTGGTGAGCTTGAGGCTGGCGTGGGCGCGCTCGACCTGCTCCTTGAGGGCGTCGATGCCGGCGTCGTCGGGACGCTCCGACCCGAAGCCGCGTGCCCAGGCCGCTGGGTTGGTCTTCGCGGCCTCAAGGGTCTGCAGGTAGATGGTGCGCAAGCGCTCGAACTTGGGCTTGGCTCGTCCGATGGAGGCGTCGCTTCTCAACCAGACGGTGACGTCGAAGCCCCGAAACGCGCTCTGGAACGCGATCTGGCTGCCGAGCACGCCACCGCCCGCAACGGTTACCTTCTTGAAGTCCATGGACCAATCCCTTCTCGTCGCGACGCCCTACGCCCCGATGGGCGAAGGGCGCCTTTTCGTATACGCACGCTTGTGAGGGGAGTGTTCCCATATTTCCCATGGGCAATCGGTGGTTGCGACAAATTTCAGGCCATGGGCCAAGGTGGCGCTTCGACGGGGTCGCGCTGGGTACAAGGGGAGGGTCATCGACGATCTGGATGGGGATCCGTCACGTGATTCCCGAAGGGGGAGAGCAGCATGGATCTTGTGACGATCGTTCTGGCCACGCTTGTGGCCGTGGAGTTCCTCTACATCATGTACCTTGAGGCCTTTGCAACCACATCCGAGAAGACCGCGCAGGTCTTTGGCATGCCCGTCGAGGAGCTGGGCCGTGACTCCGTCAGGACGCTCTTCAAGAACCAGGGTATCTACAATGGCCTTGTGGCGGTCATGGTGCTGGTGTCCGTCTACCTGTTTGCCAGCCTTCCCGTCATCATCATGCTCATGTGCTTCATCATCCTGGTGGCGCTCTATGGAAGCCTGACCAGCAACCCCCGTATCATCCTCATGCAAGGTGGCCTCGCCATCCTGACGCTCCTGAGTGCCATCTGGACCTTGTTGGTGTAGGTGCCCACCGACCAGTGGGAGGCCTGGTCGAGAAAGGCGTACTGCCTTTGCCGTCGTGTGCCCGCCATGGACCGCCCGTGGAGGGCCTGGCGTCCGATGCCCGTCGGTTGACACCCGTGGGTCCCTCCCTATACTGATAAAACGAAATTCGAATTCAATTTCATTCTGATGGGAGATTCTCGTCCTGGCGAGTGGCTTTTGTTGCGGTGAGTGATCTCGGGACGATTTCGTTTCGGCGGGCGGTCCCGTCCTGCCGGGTATGTGCATGGGAAGGAGCGACGTGGTGGCAAGAGGGAGCTACAACACGCGCCAGCGCAAGGCCGTCCAGGCCTTCCTGCAGGATCATGCCAGTCGCTACCTCAGCGTCGATGATATCTATGCCATGCTGCGCGAGCAGGGCGTCGAGGTGGGTCGCACGACGGTCTACCGCACGCTCGAGGCCTTCGTCGGCGAAGGCCTCGTCTCCAAGGCTACCATGCCGGACGGGGGCGAGTCGCGCTATCGCCTGGTCGAGCCGGGCCACGAGGAGGCCGGTCGGCTCGTCTGCCTGGACTGTGGGCGTGTCATATCCATCGATTGCGCCGCTTTTCAGGAGTTCTCCCGTCACGTGCGCTCCGACCACGACTTCGACGTCGACCTTGCGCGTACGGTGCTCTACGGCCGCTGCTCCGCATGTCGTACGGGGGCCGCCCGATGATGGCCCCCTTTCATGTCGCAACGGATTGCACCGAAACGGCCCGTATCGCCGCGTCTCGCTCTACCGCAGGCCGTGCCGCCATGTCCGTGCGCTCCGCCACAACGCGTACGGCTGCCGTTCGGGGTGCCTTGCTGGCGGTGCTCTCGCCCGTGGCGCTGGGGGTACGTCTGGACATCTAGGCCATCCTGCTCCGGCCGACGACCAGGCGATCACGACCCGTCAGACATATTCACGTCACTTTAGGAGGACCTATGCGCTCCAGCATTCTCGGCAACATCAACCTTTCCTGCACCAGGCGCGGCATGCTGGGCCTTTCCGCTCTCGCCGCAGGCTCCATTCTGGCAGGCTGTTCCGCCGCTGGTATGAAGGGCGGTTCGTCAGATGCTTCCGGCGACGCCAAGCTGAAGGTCTCCGCAAGCTTCTATCCCATGTACGACTTCACCCAGAAGGTGGGCGGGGACCGCGTGGACGTGACCTGCCTCGTGCCGGCGGGAACCGAGCCCCATGACTGGGAGCCCTCGACGTCCGACATCCGTGCGATCTCCGAGACGGACGTGCTCGTCTACAGCGGTGCAGGCATGGAGCATTGGGTGAGCGACGTCCTCGACGGCATCTCCAACGACAAGCTCGTGACCGTCGAGGCCAGTGACGGTGTCAAGCTGCGGGAGCTTTCCGCGGAGGCCCAGGCCGAGGAGGCGGAGGAGCACGCTCACGAGGGCCATGACCACGATCACGGCCACGGCGAGGATGCCTCGGCCACCGACCCGCACGTGTGGCTCGCCCCCCTCAACGCCAAGACCCAGCTTGGCAACATCCGTGACGCCCTCGTGAAGGCCGACCCGGATGGCAAGGAGACCTACGACGCCAACTTCGAGAAGTGGGCGGCGGAGCTCGAGACCCTGGACTCCGAGTTCTCGAACGGCCTTACCGACCTGCCCAACAAGACCATTGTCGTCTCGCACGAGGCCTTTGGCTACCTCTGCGACGCCTATGGCCTCACGCAGATGCCCATCGAGGGCATCGAGGCCGACAGCGAGCCTGATGCCCAGCAGATGGCAAAGATCGTCGAGTTCGTGCAGGCGAACAACGTCAAGACGATCTTCAGCGAGGAGCTGGTGAGCCCTAAGGTCGCCCAGGCCATCGCCGACGCCTCCGGCGCGTCCGTCGAGGAGCTCAACCCCCTCGAGGGGCTCTCCGACGAGGAGCTTGCCGCAGGCGAGGACTATCTCTCCGTCATGCGTTCCAACCTCGATGCGTTGAAGAAGGCACTCTCCTAATGACCGTTGGCACCTCTCAGGGAACCCACGCACCCATGTCCGGCACGTCTGTCACAGACGTGCCCGCATCCGACGTGTCCCCATCCCGCGTCCCTCCCGTCACGCTCGAGGGCGTCCACTTCTCCTATCGAGGCGAAGAGGTGCTGAGAGGTGCGGACCTTACGGTGGGCGCGGGTGAGATCTGCGCCCTCGTGGGCGATAACGGTGCCGGTAAGTCCACGATCGCGCGTCTCGTCGTGGGGGAGCTTCGGCCCTCCCGTGGCGGGGTGCGCCTCTTTGGCCGAGATCCGCTGCATTTCCGGGACTGGAAGAGGGTCGGCTATGTTCCACAGCTCCCGTCCGAGGCGGTCTCCCGCTTCCCGGCCAGCGTGTTCGAGCTGGTCGATGCCAGCCAGTGCCGGTCGCCTCGTGTGGGCTTGGCGTCGCGGCGCACGCGCAGGCGGCGCAGCATCGAGATGCTGGGTCGCGTGGGCATGGCAGACTTCGGCAGGCGGCTCATCCGCGAGCTCTCGGGTGGTCAGCTGCAGCGCGTTCGCCTGGCATGCGCACTCGTGAATGACCCACGGCTGCTCATCTTGGACGAACCCACCACGGGCCTGGACAGCGTGAGCCGTTCCGCGTTCTATAGCCTCGTCGCCGAGGCACATGTCTCGCACGGCCTTGCCATCCTGCTCGTCACCCACGACCTTGATGCGCTCCCAGAGCTTGACTGCAGCGTGGTCGAGGTCGTGGACGGGCTCGCGCGCAAGAGGGGGGAGTAGGCGGATGCTGGAGTACGTGTTCATGCAGAGGGGACTGCTGGTGGGATCCCTTTTGGGCATCGCTGTCCCCCTGGTGGGCGTCACCATCGTCCTCAAGCGCCTCTCGATGATCGGGGACGCGCTCTCGCATACCTCGCTCGCCGGCGTGGCCGGGGGCCTCGTGGCAGGGGCGAGTCCCGTGGCGGGTGCCATCGTGGCCTGCGTGGGCGGCGCCCTCTGCATCGAGGGCATACGGCGCAAGTTCAAGGATCAGTCCGAGCTTGCCGTCGCCGTGGTCATGGCGACGGGCATCGGTCTGGCGGGCGTGCTCTCGGGCTTCGTCCCCAACGCCTCGAGCTTCAACAGCTTCATGTTCGGTAGCATCCTCACCGTGACGGAGGGCGAGGTCCTCTCCATTGTGGTGGTCAGCGTGGTCTCCGTTGCCCTGTGCGTCACCCTGCGTCGCGAGCTCTTCCTCATGTCCTTCGACGAGAGGCACGCACGTGTGGTCGGGGTGCTGGTGGGCGCCGCGAACTTCGTCTTTGTCATGGTCGTGGCGCTGGTGGTTGCCGTCGCGTCGCGCACCGTGGGCTCGCTCATCGTGTCGTCCATGATGGTGGTTCCGGTGGCCTGTGCCCTCCAGCTTGCGCGCAGCTGGCGCCAGACCTGCATCATCGCGTGCTCCATCGGGGTCCTCACCACCGTCTCGGGCCTGGTGGTCTCGTACTACCTCGGTCTCAAGCCAGGCGGCACCATCGTTCTCGCGGCCGTCGCCCTGCTCCTTCTGGTGCTTTCCGCCAAGAAGCTGGCCGCGACCTTGCGACGCTGATGCCGGCGGCACCGCTTGTCCCACATAACGCTACCATAGGTGCTTTCGCGTACATCGCCTCCCCCAATATATGTAACGTGTAGGCCGGTCGGTGCTTGCATATCTACTGAAATCACCGTGTCGCGGACATGGATTCGTCGTACAGCTCGTGGAGCGCCGTCGCGGCGCTCTCCGGCCTTGCCGGGGAGACGGGTGTCGACTCGGCGTTCGCGTCAGGCGCTAGCACCCCGCCAAGCCTCGCCCTGTCTCGAAACTGTATCCGATGGTAAACTTTCCCTGTCCATCCCCGCCTCTGGACGAGGGTGGGATGGTCGTGCAGGGACGGTAAGGCAGGCAAGCAGCAGAGAGAGGGTGTTGTCCCATGAAGGGTTATGCAATGCTCAAGATTGGCGAGTCTGGTTGGATCGAGAAGGACGTGCCCAAGTGTGGTCCGCTCGATGCCATCGTCAAGCCGCTCGCAGTCGCCATCTGCACCTCGGATGTCCACACGCTGTGGGAGGGTGCAATCGGTGATCGCCACGACATGATCCTCGGCCACGAGGCCTCCGGCGAGGTCGTCGAGGTCGGCTCCGAGGTCAAGGACTTCAAGCCCGGCGACCGCGTCCTCGTCCCCGCCATCACACCCGACTGGAACTCCCTCGAGGCCCAGGCTGGCTACTCCATGCACTCCGGTGGAATGTTGGCCGGCTGGAAGTTCTCCAACTTCAAGGACGGCGTCTTCTCCGAGTTCTTCCATGTCAACGACGCGGACGGCAACCTCGCGCACATGCCCGAGGGCATGGATCCCGCCGACGCCTGCATCCTGTCCGACATGGTCCCCACCGGATTCCATGCCGTCGAGCTCGCTGACGTCCAGTTCGGCGACACCGTCCTCGTCGTGGGCATCGGTCCCGTGGGCCTCATGAGTGTCGCCGGCGCGGCCCTGCGCGGCGCCTCGCGCATCATCGCCGTCGGCACCCGTCCCGTCTGCGTCGAGGCGGCCAAGGGCTACGGTGCCACGGACTTCATCTCCTACAAGGACGGCCCCATCGACGAGCAGGTCATGGAGCTCACCGGTGGCAAGGGCGTGGACCGGGTCTGCATGGCCGGTGGCGGGGTGGAGACCTTCGAGCCCGCCGTCAAGTGCCTCAAGCCCGGCGGCAAGATCGGCAACGTCAACTACCTGGGTTCGGGTGACTACGTCAACATCCCGCGTGTCGAGTGGGGCGTCGGCATGGGCCACAAGGACATCCGCGGCGGCCTCATGCCGGGAGGGCGTCTGCGCATGGAGAAGCTCTCCAGCCTGGTCACGGCTGGCAAGCTCGACCTGCATCCCGAGGTCACGCATCTCTTCCACGGGTGGGATCATATCGAGGAGGCGCTGTTCCTCATGAGGGACAAGCCCGCCGACCTCATCAAACCGGTCGTTGCCATCGACTAGCATCGCGCACTGGTTGGTGGTGCATGCCGTTTGGCTCCGCACCCCGTCTGGCGCACGCACGACTGCTCGGGGCCGCCGTCTCTGGACGGCGGCTCCTCTGGATGTCGATGTGTTGCGCGAGGCCAATCGGGGCCGGCGGGTCGCAAGGGGCTGTGGATATGCGATCCGATAGGGGGCAGCATGAAGGTTCTTGTCGTCTCGGGGTTTCTGGGCGCGGGCAAGACGACGTTCATACAGGAGCTCATCCGCAGGACGGGCCAGGATGCCGTCATATATGAGAACGAGTACGGCGAGGCGGACGTCGACGCCCGGCGCCTGCGCTCGGGCTCCGACCTCAGGGTGTGGGAGTCCGTCGAGAACTGCATCTGCTGCTCTGGCAAGCAGGACTTCGCCACGTCGGTCCTCACGATCTCCAACATGCTCGATCCCGAGTATCTCATCGTGGAGCCCACGGGCGTGGCACGTCTCAGCCGCGTCATGGAGAACCTCGCACAGGTCGCCTGGGAGCGCATCGAGCTTCTGGCACCCGTCACCATCGTGGACGCCGGCGCCTGGGAGGCGCAGCGCAGGAACGCCCCCGAGGTCTTTGACGATCAGGTGAGAAGCGCTGCGACCATCGTGGCCTCGAAGGCCGGGGCCGTAGGCGCAGTCGAGGCCGTGGCGCGGCTTGCGGCGGAGCTCAATCCGGGCGCGGAGCTCGTGACCGGCGCCTGGCGCAAGCTGCCAGACGAGTGGTGGTCGTCCCTCCTGGCGCGCGCCATCGGCGGCGGTACGGCTATGGATGGCGTGGCGGAAGATGGCCTTAGCCGCGATGCCGGGGCGAACGCGTCGGACGAGCTCGAGACCATGGCGCTGGACCATGTGAGTCTCCCCACCCCAGGGCATCTGCTGTGGATTTTGGACGCGCTCTCGGCGGGCGTGTTCGGCCGGCTCGACCGGGCGAAGGGCGCCCTGTCCTGCGGAGGCCAGTGGGTCCGCTTCGACCTGGTGGAGCGGGCTTGGGCGGTTACGGGCGCCGAGGAGGCCGAGGGGGCCCGCTGCGTCTTCATCGGGCGTGACCTCTATCGCAATGGCCTGCGCGAGGTGCTTGTCCCCGCGCTCTGGCGCGACGAAGCCGAGACTTTTCATCATCACGACCATGGCTACGACCACCATGACCACGCCTGTGATCACACCATGGAACGCCGCCGGTGACACGGGGCTGCCTCCGAGCCCGGCCTTGACTGCTGTGGGGGAGACACCTCCACAGGCTACTTTTGTGGGCAACGAGCGCGGGTAGGCCCGTCTCCGAGGTGCTGCATACCTCCCTGTAGCCTTCAAGACGGCGTCAGGACATGTCGCTTACCAGAAGCGTGGAAGAGCCGGATCTTGGGAAAGTTCGGGTCACCAAGGGATGTGCCGCGAGGTGACGAAGGACGCTGGCGAGGGCTTTGTTGGGTACACCATGTCTCGAACGACACGCTGTCCCTCGAGCAAAAAACTGGATGTAACAAAACTGACAGGTATGTGTGGTTTGACCGACGCTTGCGGCGCTCTCAGCAATAGAAAACAACTCTTTTTGTTGTAAATGCAACGAAAAGACCGCTCTTATAACTTCGTAGGGGCCCATTCGTCTCCGTGAGGCCATCGCAAGAGTGTCCGAACCACACATACCTGTCAGTTTTGTTACATCCAGCTTCTAACGCGGCGCTATGGTGCCTTCTCCCCCATGCCGCAACGACGGCATCCCTGGCACGTGGGCAAATAAGCGCGCAAAGAGGGGTTGCAGCGCAATCGTGCTGCAACCCCCGTTTCGGCCGGCCCCTCTCCCTGGTTGACCTGCGGCTGCATGCCCTGTAACTACATGCCAACCATTGGTCTGATCTGACCGACACATCGACCAACGCGTGCGTGGACCAGCGGGCCCACCAGCATCCGGACCAGCAGCTCGACCAGCGGGCCTGCCGGCCGGGCTGCTCGCTTACATCCTGTCGTGGCAGGTGCGGGCGATGACGTCGAGCTGCTGCTCGCGCGTGAGGTCGATGAACTTCACGGCATAGCCGGAGACGCGGATGGTGAAGTTGGCGTACTCGGGCTTCTCGGGGTGCGCCATGGCGTCCTTGAGCTTCTCGACGCCAAATACGTTGACGTTGAGATGGTGGGCACCGGCGGCAAAGTAGCCGTCCATGACGTTGACCAGGTTGGCCTTGCGCTGGTCGAGGTCGTTGCCCAGGGCGCTGGGGTTGATGGTCTGGGTGTTGGAGATGCCGTCGAGCGCATACTCGTAGGGGAGCTTGGCCACGGAGTTGAGGCTGGCGAGAAGGCCGTTCTGCTCGGCCCCGTAGGCGGGGTTGGCACCTGGTGCGAAGGGGGTGTACGCCTTGCGGCCGTCGGGCGTGGCAGCGGTGGCCTTGCCATAGACCACGTTGGAGGTGATCGTCAGGATCGAGGTGGTGGGCTCGGAGTCGCGATAGGTGTGGTGCTTCCTGATCTTGCCCATGAAGGTCTTGAGCAGCCACACGGCGATGTCGTCGGCGCGGTCGTCATCGTTGCCGTAGCGCGGGAAGTCGCCCTCGGTCTCGAAGTCCACGATCATGCCGTCCTCGTCGCGCACGCACCTGACCGTGGCGTACTTGATTGCGGAGAGCGAGTCGACGACGTGGGAGAAGCCGGCGATGCCCGTAGCGAAGGTGCGGCGGACGTCGGTGTCGATCAGGGCCATCTCGGCGGCCTCGTAGTAGTACTTGTCGTGCATGTACTGGATGAGGTTGAGGATGTTGACGTAGAGGCCCGCCAGCCAGTCCATCATGAGGTCGAACTTGTGCATGACCTCGCCATAGTCCAAGAGCTCCGAGGTGATGGGCGCGATCTCGGGGCCGACCTGCATGTTCTTGCCGGTCTTCTTGTCGCGGAACTTGACGTCCTTGCCGCCGTTCATCGAGTACAGCAGGCACTTCGCGAGGTTGGCACGAGCCCCGAAGAACTGCATCTCCTTGCCGGTCTGCGTTGCGGAGACGCAGCAGCAGATGCTGTAGTCGTCGCCCCAGACGGGTCGCATGACGTCGTCGTTCTCGTACTGGACGGACGAGGTGTTGATGGAGACCTTGGCCGCGTACTGACGGAAGGCCACGGGCAGGCGCTTGGAGTAGAGGACGGTCAGGTTGGGTTCGGGTGCCGGTCCCATGTTCTCGAGGGTGTGCAGGAATCGGAAGTCGTTCTTGGTCACCATGTGGCGCCCGTCCATGCCAAGGCCGGCCATCTCGAGGGTCGCCCAGACGGGGTCTCCGGAGAACAGCTCGTTGTAGCTGGGGATGCGGGCGAACTTGACCATGCGGAACTTGAGGACGATGTGGTCGACGAGCTCCTGGGCCTCCTGCTCGCTGAGGATGCCGGCGGCAAGGTCGCGCTCGATGTAGATGTCCAGGAACGTGGAGATGCGCCCTACGGACATGGCGGCACCGTTTTGGGTCTTGATGGCCGCGAGGTAGCCGAAGTAGAGCCACTGGAAGGCCTCGCGGGCGTTGGTGGCCGGTCGGGAGATGTCGTAGCCGTAGATCTGGGCCATGTCCTTGATGCCACGGAGCGCACGGATCTGCTCTGCAATCTCCTCGCGCAGACGGATGATGTCGTCGGTCATGGTGCCATCGCCGCAGTCGAGAAGGTCCTGCTGCTTCTTGGCGATCAGGAAGTCGATGCCGTAGAGCGCGACGCGACGGTAGTCGCCGACGATGCGGCCGCGGCCGTAGGTGTCGGGCAGGCCCGTCACGATGTGGGAGTGGCGGGCGGCGCGCATCTCGGGGGTGTAAGCGTCGAAGACGGCCTGGTTGTGGGTCTTGTGATACTCGTTGAAGATCTTGTCGTACTTGTCATCGACGTGGTAGCCGTAGTTCTCGGCCGCCTGCTGTGCCATCTTGATGCCACCGTAGGGCATGAAGGCACGCTTGAGGGGCTTGTCGGTCTGGAGGCCCACGACCCTCTCGAGGTCCTTGAGTTCGGGGTCGATGTAGCCGGGACCATAGGCGGTCAGGCCGCTCACGACCTCGGTCTCGCAGTCGAGGACGCCCCCCTTGGCGCGCTCTTCGGCCTGGAGCTGCTGGACCTTGCCCCATAGCCGATCAGTCGCGTCGGTTGGGCCGGCGAGGAAGGACTCGTCGCCGTCGTAGGCGCTGTAGTTCCTCTGGATGAAGTCGCGGACGTTGACGTCATCCACCCAGTGGCCACCAGTAAAGCCGCCCCACTCTTCACGCAGTTGCATCTAAGCCTCCTTGGCCTCGTTGTCGAGCGGAACGTCCTGCTCTCCTCGCAGGATGCGCTCCGCATTGATCACTCTCTCGTGGCTGGGGGGTTGCACTCCCCCCAGCGTGTAGGGGATGTTCAGCTGCTCCCACTTGTAGGCGCCCAGGCTGTGGTAGGGCAGCACCTCGATTCGCTCGACGTTGTCGAGCGTCTCTATGAACCCTCGGGTCTGGCGTAGGTACCCGTCGTTGTCGGTGATGCCGGGAACGAGCACGTGCCTGATCCAGACGGGGACCCTGGCCTCCGAGAGGTAGCGCAGGCAATCCAGGATGTTCTCGTTGCCATGGCCGGTGAGGGATCGGTGCTCCTGGGCGTCGATGTGCTTGATGTCCGCCAGGACGAGATCCGTGACCCCCATGAGCTGGACAAAGGTGTCGAAGAAGGGCGACGTGCGGGTGAAGGGGGCAAGCGAGCTGTCCAGGCAGGTGTTGACGTGGCGCTCGTGCGCCTTGGTGAAGAGCTCCAGCACGAACTCGGCCTGCAGCAGCGCCTCGCCACCGCTCACGGTGATGCCGCCCTGGGGGCCCCAGTAGCCGCGGTAGCGCTCCGCCTTGTCGAGAAGGTCGTCCGCGCTCGTCTCGCTGCCCTTGTCCAGGGGCCAGGTGTCGACGTTGTGGCAGTAGCGGCAGCGCATGGGACAGCCCTGCAGGAAGATGAGGAAGCGCACGCCAGGGCCGTCGGCCGAGCCAAACGATTCTGTCGAGTGAACTCTGCCCAGCATCTGCAACGCCCCCTCGCCAGCGAGAAACTGCAGTACAGGAGGAAATCTACCTGCTGGTCGTGGGACGTTCCTTGATTACAGTCAAGTAAAAAGGGAATCGTGAAAATTGACGGGACCAAAAGGGCGCATGCGATGACGTCGTGGGCCATACCGGGCCATGGCTCCCTGCGAGCTCGGGCGCTGGGGCTACTCCGGGTGCTCCGAGATCTCCTTGAGGGCGACGCGGTCGACCACCTGCAGGCGGCCGCGCCCCAGACGGCGGACGACGCCCTCGTGCTCGAAGGCGCTGATGTTGCGCGAGACGGTCTCGGGCCTGAGGCCGACGGAGCTGGCGATGTCCTCGAGCTTGAGGTTGATCTCGGAGCCGATGCAGCGTGCGTCGCGATGCAGCAGGTACTCGGCCAGGCGACGCCGCGGGTCCCTGATGCCCAGTATCATGACCTTCTCCTCCGCATCGACCAGCTCGGTTCCAATCATGCGGATGATGCCCATGGCGACGTCGGGGTGGCTGGCAAGCAGCGCCTCGAAGTCGGTCCGGTGGATGCTGCATAGGTCTACCTTGCTGAGGCAGCCCACGGAGTAGTGGTAGACGTTGTCCTCTATGAACATGCCATGCCAGATCGCCTGCCCGTCGTGCAGGACGTCCAGGACGTACTCCTCGCCGTCCGAGTCCGTGCGGAAGGTCTTTATCCTGCCCGAGCGGACGATGAGGATGGACTCGATGGGGTCTCCCTCGTGCACCAGTATGCTTCCCCGGGGGTGCGACGAGTGGCGTGCGCTTGCGAGAAGCTCACGCTTCGCCTCGGCCGGCAGGCCCGCGAACATGCGAATGTTATCCATGCAGGCCGCACCCTTGTCGTGCCGGGCGCATGGAGTTCCCTTGGACTGGGCAGTTCCCCTGGACGTCATGGGCATCGTTCCTCCCGGACGACGTGTCGCGCGACTCGCGTGCCTCCCGGCCCCCTGTGACTGGCAACACCGCGCTTTGGTGACGCTGCGTCTGATTCTATCCGTTTGGCCGTGCAGGGGTCGGCGCATGTGCGCCGCCTGCGGGGGCGAGCAGCCCAGGGGGGCGTGACCCCATGCGTCCCCCGTATAATCAGGACGGCTTTCTTCCGACGGGGGTGCATCCATGGGAAAGAGGGGCGTAGACGCCGTCCTTGCCAAGAGGGCTTCGGACCGGCAACGTGCCAGCTCACTGGCGTGTGGGCTTGGGGTGCCGGTCTGTCTGGATCCGGACGAGCTGGGACCAGAGACGACCCTGCTCGTCGTCGGTGCCGAGGGCCTCTCCCTGAAGTGGGATGGCATGGTGCTGAGGGGTGACTTCTCTCGCATGGCGCGTCGGCTGAGGCCATCTGGGCTCTCTCACGAGCTTCTGGTGAGGGCCGCCCGCGTAAGAGGGCACAGGCAAGTCGCCCCCTCGCGGGGGGAGACGCCCGAGCCGAGTTCGCGCATCGGCGCCGGCTCCAGGGTGCCATGGGCGATTGACGCCACCGCCGGCATGGGCGAGGACTCCCTGCTGCTTGCTGCGGCGGGCTTCAGCGTCGACCTCTACGAGCGCGATCCCGTGATAGCCGCGCTGTTGCGCGACGCCCTCGAACGGGCGGCAGAAGACCCGCTCCTTGCAGGCGCGATAGGTCGCATGAGGCTGCACGAGGAGGACAGCGTTCCCGTTCTGGAAGGGCTCGCGTGTACGGGCCCCTCGGTCGGGCGCGGGCCGGGCGGACCGACCCTTTCCCCACCGGACGTCGTGTTCTTGGACCCCATGTTCCCCACGAGGCAGAAGAGCGCCTCGGCCAAGAAGAAGCTCCGGATGATCCAGCGGCTGGAGGAGCCGTGCGATGCGGAGGGACGCCTGGTAGGCGCCGCACTTGCCGCCGGTCCGCGCAAGGTGGTCGTCAAGCGGCCGCTCAAGGGCCCCTGCCTGGGTGGCGTCAAGCCGGCGTACGCCCTTGCCGGCAAGGCGGTCAGGTACGACTGCCTAATACCTGCATCTATGAGATACGATTTGCATAATATATCATCAAAATAGAAAATATGAACATAACGTCAGACTTTGCGCCATATGCGAGAAAGGCCTCTGGAAGGGGTTTGGGAGCTTGGTCACCCTGCTTTCCAGGGTCGTACCCAAAGCAATGCTGTCAAAGTTAAAAGTTGGTACGGCACATCTCCTCCCCCGATGTCGGGATGTTGGTGGGAAGACGGCTACCGGATCGGTCCAGCTGTCTCGAAGCACTCCCTCTATATATCCTAGAGAAATATCATATTCAATATACTGAATTATATACTCGTTCTTTGCGATCCCTGAAAGAAATTGTGACCTCCAAGACGAGCGAAGGGGCGGAAAAACGACGCTCGCGCACCGGAACCCTACCGTTCGCCAGAACGGGCGCTGCCCGACACTCGGCCCTGTTGCCCTCACATAACGAGAGCCTTTCACCATTCCATCTCAGTGGTGCGCAGTGTACAGATGCTGTTCGGAGTGGAGGGTGACGAAATGGAAGAAGCGTCGGCGATTGGCGTTGCGAGGCGGAAGAAGAGGGAGCTCGACGCGAGCTTCTTCAAGAAGGGCATCCTAGTCGCCCTGTTCTCCAGCCTGATGTATGGCTTCTACACGGCCTTCATCACCGCAGGGGAGAGCTCCTCCCTATGGCTCGGCTGGCTCCAGGCCATCAGCCCCACCGCCTTCCTGGCGGTGTTCATTCTCCCGACGGTCGCCAGTGCCATCAACGACTCCTGCAGTGCGCTCTGGGCCCTTGGCATCACCGCCAAGCAGGGGAAGCTTGCCGACTTCGGTCGCACCGTCAACACCAAGCCGGGGGTGATCCTCATCCTCAGCGCCCTCGTCGGAGGCCCCATCGCGACGGTCGCCTACATCATCGCGCTCTCCCAGGCAGGCACCATCGTCGTTCCCATTGCGGCCCTCAATCCCGCCATCGGTTCGATTCTCTCGCGCATCCTCTACAAGCAGGAGCTCGGTCCCCGCAAGATCGCCGGTATCGCGATCTGCGTGGTTGCGGGCCTCATGATCGGCTCGGCGAGCCTCACGGGGGACTCCTCCTCCAACATCGTCCTGGGTCTCGTGCTCGCGTTCGTCGCGGCCCTCGGCTGGGGGGCGGAGGGCTGCATCGCCGGCTACGCCTCCTGCATGATCGACACCCAGATCGGGATCACCATCCGCCAGTGCGTCTCGGGCATCGTGGAGCTCCTCGTGGTCCTGCCCGTCCTCTCCCTCGTGGGTGGCGTCTCCCTGCAGCAGACCTTTGGCTACGTGGGCGCTGCGATCACCGACCTGCCCACTATCGTCTGCTTCGCCGTCGCGGGCTTCTCTGCCTACAAGTCCTTCGCAAGCTGGTATCGCGGCAACTCGATGTGCGGCACCGCCCTCGGCATGGCCTGCAACGGCACCTACACCTTCGTTGCGCCGCTCGTGACCTGGATCATCGTCGGCCTGGTCATGGGTGTGGACGGCTATGCGCTCGCGCCCATCGCCTGGGTGGCCGCGATCGTGATGATCGTCGGCATCCTCGTCATAGCGGTTGACCCCAAGGAGCTCTTCGGAAAGAAGGAGGCCGAGAATGCGTCCGCTTAACTACGCAATGCTCAAGTACTTCACCACCGCAGGCGAGGCCTGCGTGGATGACGTCATGACGGCCCTCAAGGGCGACTACTCCTCGTTCTCGGCATTCAAGCGCGACAAGATGCAGGAGGCGCTCATGACGGCCGAGAAGAACGGTCTCATCGCAGAGTCGCGAGTCGACCTTGACTCCAACGGGGACCTGCGCGTGTTCTACAGCGCCACCCCCGAGCAGCGAGACACCATCAATTCGTACATCCAGTAGGAGGCGGGCCATGCGCTATAGGGGTGAGGAGGCCATCGGCCTCATCGAGACGATCGGGATGGTTCCGGCGATCTATGCGGCGGACGCGATGCTCAAGGCCGGTGACACGGAACTCGTCAGCTACGAGAACGTTGGCTCCACCTTGGTCACGATCGTCGTCAAGGGCGACGTCGCGGCATGCGAGGCCGCAGTCAAGGCCGGCAGGGAGGCTGCCTCGAGCATCGGGAAGCTCACGGCCTCGAACGTCATGAAGCGTCCGGTTCCGCCCATCGGCGACGTCGTCTCCGTCCATGACGTCGACTTCAACTAGGAGGTTGTCCTATGGCAAGCGAGGGTATGAACGCGCTTGGCGCAATCGAGACCTTTGGGCTCGTCTGGGTGCTTGAGGCGGGCGACGCCATGTGCAAGGCAGGTGACGTCGAGCTGATCGGCTACGAGAACACCGCCTCCGGCTACATCTCGATCCTCGTCCAGGGCGACGTCGCGGCATGCGAGGCCGCAGTCAAGGCCGGCGTCAAGGCAGTCGAGGCGCTTGGGGCCGAGGTGTACAGCTCGGTCGTCATTCCCAGGCCCCACCCAAGTCTCAAGAAGATCACCGAGAAGTACACCGTCGAGAAGCTCCTGCCCTACTAGGGAGGCATCCGATGTCTCTCATCGATAACGACCTCCTCTCGATTCAGGAGGCACGGATCCTTCTGGAGCATGCTGCCGAGTCCGTGGAGGTCCTCGAGGGGCTGCCGGCGGCGCTGGTCGATGACTTCCTCTGCCACCTGGGCGAGCGACTTGTTCCCATGGTCGGGGAGTACGCGCAGGAGGCCTATGCCGAGAGCGACTACTGCTCGCCCGAGGACGAGGCAACGCTCACCAGGTGGGTCCTCACGGACCTGTTGGATGACGTTCGCGCCCAGACCCCGGTGCAGAGGATCATCCGCTCGCGCAACGGCTCGGCGGAGGTCTGCCTGCCCAAGGGGGTCGTCGTGTCACTGCTCCCGGACTGGCTTGCGGTTCCCACGATGCTGAGCCAGCTCTTCATGGCGGCGCATTCCAAGAGCCCGATCGTCTTCTCCGCGAGCGCCCGCATCCATGCCACGTGCGAGAGGGTCATGGCGGACGTGCTCGAGGTGGCCGAGTTCTGCCACTACCCCTGCGAGGCGCTGGGGTTCCTCAGCATCTTCTGTCCCGAGGGGGAGGAGTGGGTCTGCTCGCAGCCATGCGTGCGCGTTGTGATCGACTCCCGCGAGGAGTCCGGTGGCCACGACTTCGATGCCGCCGGCAGAGACGTGTACCACGCCACGCTCGGCAACAACCCCGTGTTCGTAGAGTCCTCGGCGGACCTGGCGGCCTGTGCGGACGAAATCGTTCGCGGCAAGTCGTTCTGCTACGGCATGCTTCCCGGGGCGGAGCAGAGCATCGTGGTCGAGAGGGACGTGGACGAGGACTTCCAGTCCGAGCTTCGCCGCCGTGGGTGCTACTTCCTCTCCGACGAGCAGGCGGACCGACTGGTCGACGCGCTCTTCATGCCGGATGGCACCCCCTACCGCGAGCTGATTGCGAAGAGCGCCTTCGACCTTGCCAGGCGCGCGGACATCACGGTGCCCGAGAGCACCAAGGTGCTCGTGGTCGAGAAGCCCTACGTGAGCGAGTACAGCTTCTTCTCGAAGGCCAAGTTTGGCCCCGTGCTCTCGTATTACGTGGAGGACAGCTGGCGTACGGCATGCGAGAAGTGCATCGAGCTGATCCTGAACAGCGGCCACGGCAACGCGCTCTCGATCTTCTCGAAGGACCCCGAGGTGATACGGCAGTTCATCCTCAAGAAGCCCGTGGGAAGGGTGCTCGTGAACGTGAGCACCGGACTCGGCTGCATAGGTTGCCACAGCGACCTCCCCAAGACCCTGACGGTGACCGGCTGGGACTGTGCCACCACCTCTGAGCTGGGTGTCACCTATGGGGACTTCGTGCGCAGGCGTCAGGTGGGAGTCGGGACGGGGCCTCTCTCGCACGAGCTTCTCGAGAGGGCGAGCTCGTGCGATCACACGCCGGTCACGGTGAGGATACGCATCCCAGACCCGGGAGGACCGCATGACGAGGGTCTGATGGGATCCGCGGAAGCAGGCAAGGAACCGGAGAGTTCGGAGAGTTGGTTCTCCGGTGTAGTCAAGGCAATGCGCAACGATTCTGAAGAGGAGTGAGAATGGATATCAAGGAGTTTGCGAAGGAGTTGTCCGAGGCGACCAAGGACATGTCCGACGAGCAGCGCGCCACTGTCCGCCAGATGTTCGAGAAGGTGGCCAACCAGCTCGACGCCCCTCTTGGCGAGGCTCCCGCGCACGGAGCTGGCAGCGAGCCCTACGACGTCCCCGAAGGCCCGACCGACCGTCAGGTCCGTCTGAAGGAGAACTTCCTCAAGCAGGTGCCGAGCATCACCATGTACCGGGCCCGTGCGGTCACCGAGATCATGAAGGCCAACCCCGGCATGCCGCGGATCGAGCTGCGCGCGAAGGCGTTCCGTCGCTGCTGCGAGACGGCGCCGCTGGTCATCCAGGACGACGAGCTCGTCGTCGGCGCCCCCTGCGGCGCCCCCCGCGCCGGCGCGTTCTCGCCCGACCTCGCCTGGCGCTGGCTGCGCGACGAGCTCGACACCATCGGCGAGCGCCCGCAGGATCCCTTCTACATCTCCGAGGAGGACAAGCAGTACTGCCGCGACGTGCTGTTCCCGTTCTGGGAGGGCAAGTCCCAGGACGAGGTCTGCGAGGACCAGTACCGCGAGGCAGGTGTCTGGACGCTCTCGGGCGAGTCGTTCGTCTCCGACTGCTCCTACCACGCCATGAGCGGCGGCGGCGACTCCAACCCCGGCTACGACGTCATCCTCATGAGGAAGGGCATGCTCGACATCCAGGAGGAGGCCAAGCAGCACCTGGCCCAGCTCGACTACGCGAACCCGGACGACCTCGACAGGATCTACTTCTACAAGAGCGTGCTCGATACCACCGAGGGCGTCATGATCTACGCGAAGCGCATGAGCGACTACGCCGCCAAGCTCGCTGGGGAGTGCCACGACGCCAGGCGCAAGGCCGAGCTCGAGCAGATCTCCAAGATCCTCGCGTACGTCCCCGCCCACAGGCCCCGCACGTTCTGGGAGGCCGTGCAGTCCGTCTTCGTCATCGAGAGCCTCCTCCCGGTCGAGGAGAACCAGACGGGCATGTCGATCGGTCGCGTCGACCAGTACATGTACCCCTTCTACAAGGCCGACATCGAGGCCGGTCGCATCACGCCGTACCAGGCCTTCGACATCGCAGGCTGCATGCTCATCAAGATGAGCGAGATGATGTGGGTCACCTCACGTGGCCAGTCCGAGTTCTTCGCCGGGTATCAGCCCTTCGTCAACATGACGCTCGGCGGTGTCACCCGTCAGGGCCACGATGCGACCAACGAGCTCACCTACCTGCTCATGGATGCAGTTCGTCACGTCAAGGTCTACCAGCCCTCCGTCGCCTGCCGCATCAACAACAAGTCTCCCGAGAAGTACATGCGCAAGATCGTGGACATCGTCCGCTCGGGCATGGGCTTCCCCGCCTGCCACTTCGACGACTCGCACATCAAGATGATGCTTGCCAAGGGCGTGAGCGTCGAGGACTCCCGCGACTACTGCATGATGGGCTGCGTCGAGCCGCAGAAGTCCGGCCGCCTGTACCAGTGGACCTCGACCTCCTACACCCAGTGGCCGATCTGCATCGAGCTCACGCTCAACCACGGCGTCCCCCTGTGGTTCGGCAAGCAGGTCACTCCCGATCTGGGCGATCCCTCGCAGTACAAGACCTACGAGGAGTTCGATGAGGCCGTCAAGAAGACCATCTACTACGTGACCAAGTGGACCGACGTCGCCACCGTCATCTCCCAGCGCGTCGCCCGCGACGTCGCCCCCAAGCCCCTTATGTCCATCATGTTCGAGGGATGCATGGAGAGCGGCAAGGACGTCTCTGCCGGCGGCGCGATGTACAACTACGGCCCCGGCGTCGTCTGGACTGGCCTGGCAACCTATGCCGACTCGATGGCTGCCATCAAGAAGCTCGTCTTCGAGGACCACAAGTACACGCTCACCCAGCTCTTCGATGCGATGAGGGCCGATTTCGAGGGCTTCGAGCAGCTGCGGAAGGACTGCCTTGACGCTCCGAAGTACGGCAACGACGACGACTTCGCCGACAGCATCGCTGCTGACATCGTCGACTACACGGAGCACATTCACCTGGACTTCAAGACCCTGTATTCGCACATGTCCACCGGCACCCTCTCGATCTCGAACAACACTCCGTTCGGCGAGATGACCGGCGCAAGCGCGAACGGGCGCAAGGCCTGGACCCCGCTCTCCGATGGCATCAGCCCCACCCAGGGCGCCGACTTCCGAGGTCCCACCGCCATCATCAAGTCGGTCTCCAAGCTGTCCAACGACTCCATGAACATCGGCATGGTCCACAACTTCAAGCTCATGAGCGGCCTGCTCGACACGCCCGAGGGCGAGAACGGCCTCGTCACGCTCCTGCGCACCGCCTCGATGTTCGGCAACGGCGAGATGCAGTTCAACTATCTCGACAACAAGACGCTCATCGATGCCCAGGAGCATCCCGAGAGGCATCGCGACCTCGTCGTCCGCGTCGCAGGGTACTCGGCGTTCTTCAACGAGCTCTGCAAGGACGTCCAGGACGAGATCATCAGCCGCACGATGCTCGAGAAGTTCTAGGTAGGGTTCACAAGGCCATCGGGGTGCCACGTCGTGGCAGGTCACAGGAAGGGAGAGGTTGCAATGAGCCACGAGCAGAGCAGCGTGGAACGCAAGGTACGCATCTTCAACCTTCAGAAGTACAACATGTACGACGGCCCCGGCGTGCGCTCCATGGCCTTCCTCAAGGGATGTCCCCTGCGTTGCAAGTGGTGCTCGAACCCCGAGAGCCAGCAGCGCGGGCATGAGGTCATGTTCAAGCGTGCCAACTGCGTCGACTGCGGGGCTTGCGTGGCGGCGTGTCCCGTCAACGTCCACAAGATGATCGATGGCAGGCATGTCGTTGACCGCAGCATCCCGTGCATCGGGTGTCGCAAGTGCGAGAAGGCCTGCATGTACCACGCCCTGGAGGTGATGGGGGACGACCGCACGATCGATGACGTCATTGCCTTCTTTGACGAGGATGCGGACTTCTACCGCATGTCTGGCGGAGGCATCACCCTCTCTGGGGGAGAGGTGCTCGCCCAACCGGAGGCGGCCCTGTCCATCCTTATGGCCGCGAAGGCACGCGGCTACCACACCGCGATAGAGACCTGCGGCTATGCGAGTGCGCCGACGATCATGAAGGTCGCCCGCTACGTCGACCTGTTTCTGTTTGACATCAAGCAGATGGACCCTGTGAAGCACAAGTACTGGACGGGCGTGAACAACGAGCAGATTCTCTCCAACGTGCGGGAGCTCCTTGAGAACGGATACAACGTCCGCGTCCGCATGCCCCTGCTCAAGGGGGTGAACGACTCCAAGGAGGAGATCGACGCGGTGATCGCGTTCTTCAAGCCCTACCGCTACCAGAAGAACTTCGACGGGGTTGACCTGCTCCCGTACCACAAGCTGGGTGTCGGCAAGTATGCGTCGCTCGACCTCGACTACGAGATCAAGGATGACCCGTCGCTGGACGACGGCGAACTCAACCGCATCGAGGGATGGATCAAGGGTGCCGACTTCAAGGTCAATCTCGTCAGGCACTAGCCAGTACCAGCCGAAGCGCCCCCTTCGGGGGCAAGGAAGGATAGGGAGGAGGATGACATGCACTACGTTACCGAGGACGAGCTGCGCGAGGCCTATGCCCGGGAGGCGTTTGGCTCCTACGAGCTCCCTGAGGATGCACGGCTCACTCCGGGCGCCAGGCAGTTCCTGATCGACTTCAGGGTGAGCTTCGAGGCCGATGCGTCGCGAGCGGGCTCGCGCGTACGGCCGCACGAGGGCCCAGGGGCAACGCATCGCGAGGACGGCGTGGGGCTGGATGCGCTCGTGTACGACGCTAACCTCCTTGGCGCCCGGCTTCGGCTCCTCGCCCGTAGGACGCTTGGGGTCGACAATACGGTCGCCCGCGAGGCCGAGGGAATCGGGCGCAAGTGGCAGGAGGCATGCGTCGCGGGTGACCTTGCCGATGGCGAACAGGAGCCGGGGCAGTGCGAAAGTCCCCTCGGGCCAGCGCCGGTCCCCGCCCTTGACGCGGGCATCCACCCCGTCTTCTTCGAGATGGCATGCGTCCATGCCCAGATAGGCCGGTATGCACGTTCGTGGGCAGGGGCTCAGGAGGGGATGGGCCCGACGGAGGCCAGGGTCGTCCGGTGTTGGCTCGCCGACGCGGCGTGCGCGTGCGCGTTGCTCGAAGGGGCGATCGCCCGTGCGGAAGGGGAGGTGTAGCGGATGGTAGACCTTGAGAGGGCAAATCGCAGGCTCGAGGAGCTGCTCGACTGCGTCGACCATCCCAGGACGGTGCGAGAGGGACAGCGACTCTACTGCGGGCTCGACCTCGGCACCGCCTTCATCGTCCTCGTCGTGCTTGACGAGGACGGCAACCCCGTCGACTGCAAGTACCGATTCGCGAGCGTCGTGAAGGACGGCATGGTCGTGGACTACGTGGGTGCCTGTGACATCGCACGGGCGCTCAAGGAGGAGGCCGAGAAGGAGCTGGGCGCCGAACTCGTGGAGTGTGCGGTGGCCATCCCGCCCGAGACCGAGGCGCTCGACGGTGGGGTCGTGCGCAACGTCGCGGAGAGCACGGGACTCGAGTGCACCGCGACCTTCGACGAGCCCACTGCGGCAAACCTGCTCATCGGCACCACGGACGGTGCCGTGGTCGACATCGGCGGAGGCACGACGGGAATCTCCGTCTTCAAGGATGGCAAGGTCGTGGAATGCGTCGACGAGTCGACCGGGGGGACGCACTTCTCGCTCGTGCTTGCGGGGGCGAAGGGGCTGAGCTTCGACGAGGCCGAAGTCTACAAGAGGGACCCCGGACATCACGCGGAGGTCCTGCCCATCGTCTCGCCGACCATAGATAAGGTGACGACGATCATCCAGCGCGCGTGTCGTAGCCACGACGTGCCAGAGGTGATTCTCGTCGGAGGGACCGCGGAGCTGACGGGCATCGAGGACAGGGTCCAGAGGAACCTCGGGATCGACGTTCACAAGCCGAGCCACCCCATGTTCGTCACGCCCATGGGCATCGCGCTTGGGTGCGTGCTCAAGGCGAGGGGGCACGAGGATGGTTGACGTGAGGGTCATCAAGGCTCCGGCGCCCGGAACCATGCAGATCATCCGGCAGAGGAGCGGGGCGCGCTGGGGCGAGGACTTTAGGCCCGCCGCAGTCGGCCTCGTCCAGGGCAAGCTGATCGAGATGGTGGTCGCAAGCGACATCGCAGAGAAGACCGCCGGCGTGGTGGTGACCGACATCCGCGGCTCGTGCCCCCAGAACATGGTGATGCTTGCCATTGCCGGGGAGACCGCGGAGGTCATGGAGTGCCTGGGGAAGATCCGGGACGGAAAGGACGCAACCCATGATTGTCGGTAGGCTCATCGGCTCCATCTGGGCCACCCGTAAGTACGACGAGCTCAGCGGGATGAAACTCATGCGCGTCGAGGTCATCACGGGCGACGAGGCGGGAAAGCAGCTCATCTGCGTCGACACCATCAGCGCGGGGGTCGGGGACAGGGTGATAGTCACCACGGGTGCCTCGGCCTACCTCTTCGTTCGGGACGAGTTCCAGAAGAACGTTCCCGTCGATGCGGTAATCGTGGGAATCATCGACGAAGACGTGAATCTCTAGGAAGAAAGGAGGAAGGGATGAAGAAACTCGTAAGCGCGCAGGACGTCGTCTCCGCAGCGGAGAGGCACGAGTCCATCTACGTGGACGGAAACACCATCGTGACTCCCCAGGCGCGTGACGTCGCAAAGGAGCGCGGCGTGTGCATCCAGGGCGGTCCGGCGGCGGTCCGCCCGACGCACGGCTCTCCCGAGACCTGCCACGAGGCCGGGCTTCCACACGAGGAGGAGGGCGGTGAGCCCGTCCTCTCTGCCGACGAGCTCGAGCGCGTCATCACCGCCGCCCTCGAGAGGGGCATATGGACGAAGGATGACATCGAGGGCCTGTTCGGAAGGGAGGGTCACTCCGCTGATCCCGACGTTGTCCCAGTGGGGGTCTCCGGGCGTCACATCCATCTGTCCCAGGGGGACCTCGAGCGGCTCTTTGGCACTGGCCACCAGCTCACGCCGATCAAGGACCTGAGCCAGCCCGGGCAGTTCGCCGCCAAGGAGTGCGTGACCCTTGCGGGTCCCAAGGGGGTCATCCAGAAGGTGCGCGTACTTGGTCCCGTCCGTCCCCAGACGCAGGTCGAGATCCTGGCGGGCGATACGTTCAAGCTGGGGGTTCCCCAGGCGATCCGCCTCTCCGGGCACCTCGAGGGGACGCCGGGCGTGACCGTGGTCGGTCCTGAGGGCTCCGTGGTCCTCGACGAGGGCGTCATCGTGGCAGCGCGCCACATCCACATGAACCCGGCGCAGGCGGCCGAGCGTGGCTTCCATGACGGTCAGGTGGTGTCCCTCAAGATCGACGGCGAGCGCGGGGGCCTGCTCGACAACGTCATCGTCCGTGTGACCGAGGGCGGGAACCTCGACTGTCACATCGACACGGAAGAGGCGAACGCGTTCCACGTCAAGTGCGGTTCGACGGTTCGGGTAGTTCGGTAGGCGGAGCATACAGGCTCAAAAACTAGACCCAGGGAGGAAACAGCATGGCAAGCACGACTGAGGCGCTCGGAATGATCGAGACCAAGGGCATGGTCGGTGCCGTCGAGGCGGCGGACGCCATGGTCAAGGCGGCGAACGTCAGGCTCGTCGGCAAGGAGCGCGTCGGGGGCGGCCTGGTCACCGTCTTCGTCCGCGGCGACGTGGGGGCCGTCAAGGCCGCGACCGACGCGGGCGCCGCGGCGGCGCAGCGCGTGGGCGAGCTCCTGAGCGTCCACGTGATCCCGCGCCCGGACGGCATGGTCGAGTCCATCCTGCCCCACGCCGAGTAGCGACACGTCCCACCACGATACGTCTGCTAATCGGAAAGAGGCAACATGCAGGAATACGACTACGACCTCCAAAGCGTCCAGGCGGCGCGCGACCTGGCGCGCAAGGGCCAGGTCGCGGCAAACCAGATCGCGAACTACAGCGCCGAGCAGATCGACCGTATCCTTTGCGCGATGGTCGAGGTGGCGGAGAAGAACGCGGTGGAGCTTGCGGAGATGGCCGTCGAGGAGACGACCTTCGGCAACGTCCACGACAAGATCTACAAGAACCACATGGCGTCCGGCCTGCTCTACGAGCAGATCAAGGACCAGAAGACCATCGGCGTCATCGACGTGGACGAGAAGAGGCAGGTCATCACGATCGCGGAGCCGGTTGGCCTGGTGATGGGCATCGTCCCCTCCACCAATCCGACCTCGACGGTCCTCTACAAGTCGATGATCGCCATCAAGGCGCGCAACGCCATCGTCTTCTCGCCGCATCCCAAGGCCGCCAAGTGCACCAACCTCGCCATCAGGCTCATGAACGACGCGGCCGTCGCCGCAGGCGCCCCCGAGAACGTGATCCAGGGCGTGAGCATGGCCACTATTGCCGCGACGGACGAGCTCATGCACGCCCCCGAGGTCAAGATGATCATCGCGACCGGTGGCCCCGGCATGGTCAAGGCCGCCTATAGTTCCGGCAAGCCCGCCCTTGGCGTGGGTGCCGGCAACTCCCCTTCCTACATCGAGCGCACCGCCAACGTGCATGATGCGGTCCGCCAGATCATGGCGTCCAAGACCTTCGACAACGGTACCATCTGCGCTTCCGAGCAGAGCGTCATCTGCGAGACCTGCAACCGCGACGAGGTCGTCGCGGAGTTCAGGAAGCAGGGTGGCTACTTCATGTCCGAGGGGGAGTGCGACAAGGTCTGCAGGATCCTGTTCCGCAACGGGCACTCCATGAGTCCCAACTTCGTGGGTCATGCGGCTGCGGACATCGCAAAGGCGGCGGGCATCGTCGTCCCCGCCGACACGAGGGTCCTCATCGGCGAACAGCACGGCGTTGGCGACAAGTGGCCCCTCTCGTACGAGAAGCTCACGACCGTCCTTGGGTTCTATGTCGTCTCGGACTGGCACGAGGCCTGCGACCTCTCCATCGCGCTGCTGCAGAACGGCATCGGCCATACCATGAACATCCATACCGAGGACAAGGAGATCGTTCGCAAGTTCTCCATCAAGCCCGCGTCGCGCATCCTCATCAACACGGGCGGCACCCAGGGCGGCACGGGCCTCTCCACCGGCCTCGACGTCGCGCTGACGCTTGGTTGCGGGACCTGGGGCGGCAGCTCGGTCTCCGAGAACGTCGGGCCGCAGCACCTGATCAACATCAAGAGGGTGGCGAACGGCACGGTCGAGCCCGACCAGGTCGCCGCTGCGGACGAGACCTTTGCCAAGTGGCATCCCGAGCTGGCCGCCGAGTACGGCTGCGTTTCACGCGCACAGGGTTGTGACCACGCCACGTCTCCCTGTGGCGTCCCGACCAAGGAGGCCGAAGTCGGGATCGAGACGCCTGTGGGCCACGGCACGAGCGGCATCAGCTACTCTGTCGGTTGCAATTCCTGCAGTGGAAAGGCCACACAGGAGCCGACACAGAGGACGGACGACACCATTGACGCAGCAGAGCTCAAGAGGATGGTCGACGAGCTCGTCGCGGCGTTCCGCGGAGAGTAGGGCGTGTGGGGCCTTGGACCTCTCGGCCTTCTATAGCGATCTTGACCGCCTCTACGGTGAGCCGGGCACGGACGTCAAGGGCTTCCTTCGCGAGGCGCTGAGACGTGCCCGGCTTGCCGGGGACAGGAGTGCGGAGGCCTCGGTCTCGAACGAGCTGGGGAGCGTCCTCAGGCTGCGTGGTGACCTCCACGAGTCGGAGGGGCTCTACGTCGAGGTCCTCCGCATGCTCGACGAGCTCTCGGCCGAAGGCGCCGAGGTGGCCCGTGCGCTTGTCAACCTTGGGGACGTCTACGTTGCGCAAGGGCGTGACGTCGCTGCGATAGACGCGTTCGACCGCGCCGAGGCACTTCTGGGGGAGGGGCATCCCTACGAGGTGAGCGCGATCTGCAACAACCGGAGCAGCGCGTACCGGGCCCGAGGGCGCTTCCGCGAGGCACGGGCCGACCTCAGGAGGGCGAGGCGCCTTCTGGAGCGCGTGCCGAACTCCGAGGGGAGGCGGGCGACCAACGCCGTCAACCTCGCTCAGGTCCTGACGGACGAGGGCAGGCTCGAGGAGGCACAGGAGGTCATCGCGGGGGCGCTTGAGACGTACGAGACGCTGGGCGCCGGCCGCGACGTCCACCGACCGCATGCGCTCTCCACCGCCGCGCGCATCGCCTACCTGAGGGGTGGCTACGCCGCTGCGGCCGCCCTCTACCGCAAGGCCGCCGAGGTCCTGCGGGACAAGCTGGGGGATGCGCCGAACGTGAGGCTCCTCGAGCGGAGAGCGGGGCAGATGGACGCGCTGGACGCGTCCGCCAAGTAGGGGAGGCCCCTTGCGGGGGCTCAAGACCGGTCGCCCCCCCGAGGGCGGCACGGCATAGGGGAAAGCAAGACGTGTGATGAAGGGCATGGAGCTTGCGAGTCGATATTACGGGACGTTCGGTCCCGCGCTCGTGTCCGGGCTCCCGTACTCCGTCGAGTCCCAGCTTGCCTTCGGCCTCGTCGGTCCCGGATCGGAATGCCTGGGCTTCGACGACGAGCTCTCCCGTGACCATGACTTTGGGCCGGGGTTCTGCGTCTGGGTTCCGCGTGACCTCTATGCGAGCCTGGGTGACGAACTCTCGCGGCGCTACGCATCCCTTCCGAGGGAGTTCATGGGCGAGAGGCGCGTGGGCACCGCCCTTGCGGGCCAGCGCGTGGGCGTGTTCGAGACGGAGTCCTTCTATCGGACGTTCACAGGCCTGGAGCGGGAGCCGCAGGGGGTCGCGGAGTGGCTGAGGATCCCCGAGCAGCTCCTCGCCATCGTCACGGGCGGGGAGGTCTTCAGGGACCCGAGCGGTCGTTTCTCGCATATCCGTCATGTCTACCAGGGGTTCTATCCCGAGGAGGTCATCCGCAAGAAGCTGGCTGCGAACATGGCGGTCATGGCGCAGTCCGGCCAGTACAACCTCGGACGTTGCCTGCGCCGCCAGGACCTCGTGGCCGCAGGCTGCGCCCGCACGGAGTTCCTGTGTGCGGCCATGGCCTCGCTGCACCTGCTCGCGCGCACCTACATGCCGTTCTACAAGTGGTCCTTCCGCTCGCTGTCCGAACGCGCGCACGTGGGCGGACCCATCTGCGCGCTGGTGCGCAGGATCGCCTCCGCTCCCGTGGCAGAGGTCTCGCAGGCCGACGTCGAGCTCCTCTCCGGCGTCATCCTGCGCTGCGTCCTCGCGCTCGGCTGGGCGACGGGGGGCTCGGACTTCCTGCTCGATGCGGCCACGTCGATGTGGCAGGGCATCCCCAACGACTACCTTCGCGACAGGCCACTGAACGAGGGGGCTTATTCCAATGGCATGTGAGAGATGCGACAACGCCGCCCGCAGCTCTTACGGGCGCCGGCTCGAGCGGCGCGCGGATGCGGAGCGGCTCCTCTCCCGGCCCGCCGTCGTGCGGGTGATGGGGGACCGAGGGCTCGATGGCGCCCTGCAGAGGGACCTCTGCCGCGTCGTGTCGCTTGAGTGGGAGCAGTTCGGCATGGTGAGGGGCATGGACGGCCGCGCGGGATGCCAGGACGACCCCAGGCGTTTCCTCGCCTATCGCTGTGCGCAGTACCTGGCCTTCCCGCACCAGATGATCCCACGGGTCCTGGCGGAGCTGGAGCGGGCGGAGCTCGAGGGCAGGAACCTCGTGGAGGAGAAGTACGCGCGCATGATGGCCGTGACGGATCCGGACGCCTACAGGGAGAGCTGCGCCCAAAGGATCCCGGAGGCGTCGCCCGTGAAGCGGGCTGCCCTTGCCCAGCTGCGCGACCTCCTCCTGCCTGCGCTTGCGGATGCGGCGAGGGACCTTCCGGAATCGCACCTGCATGCCAGGCCCGACGTCTCCTCTGCCGGTCGGGTGTCCTCCATGGACTATTTTCTTGCGGAGGTCGAGGGCTATTCGTTGGGTTCGATATTCGCCCTGCGTGACGCACTGGCTCACCAGCTAGGGCACGAGAACCCGATCGAGTCGAGCTGGGAGCTTGCGGTTGGGCTTCTGGGGGCAATGGGGAAAGGGGCGTGAGCGGAATGGAGCGAGACGATCGCTGTGACCTCTACCAGATTGGCGAGGTCAGCAAGATGGGTGGCCTCTCACAGCGCACGCTGAGGCATTATGACGAGCTTGGTCTCATGGAGCCGGACGTGGTGGGCGACAACGGCTACCGCTACTACAGCCTGCAGACCATGCTCAAGATGCCCGTCATAAACTACCTGAAGATGATGGGCTTCTCGCTCGAGGAGATAGCGTCGATGCTGCAGCACTCAAGCCTCACGGAGGCGAAGAGGCTGCTCTCGAAGCACCTGGCCTCATGCGACAAGGAGGCCCGCCTGCTTGCGGAGAGGCGCGAGTCGATCGTGGAATGGGTCGAGCTGGTGGACGAGGCGAACATGGTCCTGAGGCTGCGGCCCACCACCGTGAGTATCAGGTACCTGCCGAGTCGCGAGCTGCTGTGCCTCAGGGGGCGGTTCTCGGGCAACTTTGCCGAGTCCATCGTGAGCCTGGACTTCGCCTCGTACGTCCAGGGACTCGACAACGCGATCTGTGGACCGGTCATCCTGGGCTTCGACACGGTCGAGGATGCCATGCTCTCTGCCTCGGGGGGCAGGGAGTGCGACATGAGGATGCTCCAGAAGCCCATCCGCCCCATAGAGCCCCAGAACAACTGGATCCAGCCCGAGGGCATGTACCTCTCCACCTACCACGTGGGAGCCTTCGAGAACATGGGTGATGCCTACCAGCGCCTGCTCGGCTTTGCCCGCGAAAACGGCTACAAGGTCGTGGGGCCGGCCATAGAGCGCTTTGTCTCGGACTTCTGGACGACGTATAACCCCGATCTCTTCGTGGTCGAGATCCTGCTGCTAACAGAAACGGAGTAACGATGAGCGAGTTCTGTCTCAAGGCGAGGCTCTTCTTCGGAGCCCAGGCCGTGGAGCACCTGCAGTCCCTTTCCTGCTCGAACGTCCTCGTGATCACTGACGGCTTCCTTCAGGAGTCCGGAATGGTGAGCAAGATGACGCAGCACCTGCCCGCCCGGGCACATGTGAGCGTGTATTCCAACGTCAAGCCCGACCCCAGCCAGGAGCTGGTCGACGCGGGCGTCGAGATGATATGCGACGCCAGGCCGGACCTCGTGATCGCGTTCGGAGGGGGGTCGTGCATCGATGCCACCAAGGCGATCCTGTACTTCGCGGGCGAGAGGGGCATGGAGCGTCCCTACTTCCTGGCCATCCCCACCACGGCAGGGACGGGGTCCGAGGTCACCAACTTCGCGGTCATCACCCGCGGGAACACCAAGGTCGCCCTGATCGATGACGTCCTCGTCCCCGACGGCGCCCTGCTCGACGCGAGCTTCACGCGTTCCGTCCCACCCAAGATCACCGCCGATACCGGTCTGGACGTCCTCACCCATGCGCTCGAGGCGTACGTGAGCAACAATGCCTCGACCTTCACCGATGCTCTCGCCGTCAAGGCCCTGCGCATCGTGTTCGAGGACCTGCCGGTTATCTTCAGGGACGGCGACGCCATGAGGGCGCGCGGACGCATGGCAGAGGCGTCCTGCGTTGCCGGCATTGCCTTCACCAATGCCGGCCTGGGTATAAACCATAGCCTCGCCCATGCCCTGGGTGGGCGCTTCCACGTTGCCCACGGACGCCTGAACGCCGTCCTCCTGCCCTATGTCATGCGCTTCCACATGGCCGAGGCAAAGTATCGCGGCCCCTACGAGAGGCTGGCGCACGAGCTTGGCATGGACGGTGCCGATGAGCTCCTCCGGCGAGTGATCGACCTGCGCCACGAGCTGGACATCGAGGAGCGGCTTGCGGATCTCGGGAGCATCGAGGCAGGGAGCTTCGAGGAGCACGTGGGGGAGATGGCCGAGGCCGCGATCCATGACCGCTGCACCCCCACCAACCCGCGTCCAGTGTCGAAGCAGGACCTCGTCAACCTCTATCGCGACGCCTACAGCGGCTAGTCGGCGCGCCGTCCCCGCAGGCGTGCCTCGGGGTTACGCAAGCGCACGGCCAAGGCGGCCGCCCCTCTCATCGCATGAGCGCCCATGGCGCCCCTGGCGATGAAGGATGGCCGTCCGTCGGGCGAGGTCTTGACACTGACAGGACGTAATCATCTAGAAAGGGCAGTGTGGGTGAGGCCGCCGGCCGTTCGGAGGTTGTGAGAGTGGATAGCGGACAAGAGCAGATACGCGTCGTCCAAGAGACCGTCTCGGGCAAGGAGATCACCCTTGCCCACGTGATCGGTGGCCCCGAGCCGGTCATCTACACCAAGCTCGGCCTCGATCCCTCGGTGGACTACGGATCGAGCGCGCTTGGGATCATGAACATCACGCCTCCCGAGTCCGCCGTGATCGCGTCGGACATCGCCATCAAGAGCGCTGACGTGTACCTCGGCTTTGCAGACCGCTTCACCGGGACCATGATCATCAGCGGGGAGATCGCGGACGTCACGACAGCCATCACTCAGGTGGTGGAGTTCTTCCGTGACACGCTGGGATACGTCAGCTGCAAGGTCACGAAGCGCTAGGGGCGCATGGTGGTGGAGAGGGTCACGAGGGAGCAGCTCTTCGAACAGGTCTTTCGTGGGGATTTGCCCTGCGGTGCGAATGGCGAGATGCGCATCACGAGGGTGCGCGTCCCGGGTCGCGAAGTGGATCTCGCGCACGTGATGGGCGTCTCGAGACGCCGGGTGTGCGAGATGCTGGGACTCGACATCGGCGTGCACGAGGGCGAGGATCACACGGGCGAGGCCCTGGGCCTCATGCGGTTCACGCCGTGGGAGGCCGTGGTCGTGGCTGCCGACATGGCGGTCAAGTGCGGCTCCATCGAGATCGGCTTCATGGACCGGTTCAACGGGTCCCTCATCCTGACCGGCGGCATCGCGGAGGTAGAGAGTGCGGAGCAGGAGGTTCTCGACTACTTCGGCAACGTGCTCGGATTCCACGTGTGCCAGATGACGCGCAGGTAGGAGGGGAGATGAAGCGACTTTTCCTGATGGGTCGCAGCGAGGCTGGCAAGACCTCCCTGACCCAGGCCCTGCGCGGCGAGAAGCTGCACTACCACAAGACGCAGTACACCTACGCTGACGGAGACGCCATCGACACGCCGGGCGAGTACTCGGAGTCCAAGCAGGTGGGCGTGGGGCTGGTGTGCTTCTCGTTTGAGTCGGACGTCGTTGCGATCCTCGTTGCCGCCAACGAGCCGTTCTGCGTCTTCGCACCAAACTGCAACGCGTTTCTCAACCGTCCGCTGATCGGGATCATTACTAAGATAAACGCGCCCAATGCGAACGTGCCCATGGCGCGCCAATGGCTGCAGAACTGCTGCTGCGAGCGTATCTTCCTGGTAGACAACAGTACGGGCGAGGGAATCTCCGAGCTTCGGGACTACCTTGCGGAGGACGTGCCCACGATATCGCTAGAAGAGGCCAAGGCGCGCCAACGCGTGGGACGTCGTGACTGGGCGTGACAGAATCCTGGATGTAACAAAATCGACAGGTATGTGTGCTTTGGAGACGTGGCACGGGAAGGCATCCGCATGCGTCGTGCACTTAAAAGAAATTGATGGGGTCCCCGACCAGTACATATACGTTTCTTTTCTATTTGGTGGAGGACCTGCGACCACCGGACTGCCACGAAGTGCCCAAAAAGCTCCCCGTAAGGGGGGGTTCGGTGCAGTCCGAACCACACATAACCCCCAAAAATGTTGCATCGGGCTCCCAGGTGCGGGACCACGAGCGAAATCGAACCCCCTGACAGGTGGGAAACCCTCCGCTCGACAGGCGAGGGTGCCCATCGGGAGGGGTCCCGATGGGCACCCAGGGTCTTGGCGCCATTTGCTTGCGTGCCGATCCGACGTGCCGCTGGTGCTAACTGGTGCCGACTTCTGCCCCTAGACTAGCCGAAGTAGCGCTTGAGCAGGCCAGCGAAGGCCTTGCCGTGACGGGCCTCGTCGCGGGCCATCTCGTGGACGGTGTCGTGGATGGCATCGAGGTTTGCGGCCTTGGCGCGCTTGGCCAGGTCGAACTTGCCGGCGGTGGCACCGTTTTCGGCCTCGACGCGCAGCTCGAGGTTCTTCTTGGTGGAGTCGGTCACGACCTCGCCGAGAAGTTCGGCAAAGCGGGATGCGTGATCGGCCTCCTCGAAGGCGGCCTGACGATAGTACATGCCTACCTCGGGGTAGCCCTCGCGCATGGCGACACGAGACATGGCCAGGTACATGCCCACCTCAGAGCACTCGCCGTTGAAGTTGGCACGCAGGTCCTCGATGATGTCCTCGGAGACGCCCTCGGCCTTGCCCACGCCCACGACGTGCTCGGCGGCCCAGCTCAGCTCACCCTCCTGCTTGGTGAAGCGCTCGCCTGCGCATCCGCAGGTGGGACATTTGTAGTCGGCGGGCAGCTCGTCGCCGTCGAACTCCTCGACGTAGCCACAAACGGGACAGACAAACTTCATGGCACTTCCTCCCTCTTGTCCGGGTGGGGATGCCACCCGGACCCCTCTCCATTCCCTTTCCTGATGTCACTGGTTAGCTTCCCTGGCATCTGCTTCCCCTCCGGAGAGATCCCTTGGAGAGCTAATTAGTAACAGTTACTATTATGTAGACGATGCTAGTGCTGTCAAGCAATAATTGCGATAATCTTAGTAACAGAGTGTAAGCACAGGGGAACTTGGCTTGCGACAGGCAAGCGACAGGCAACGATGCAAGGGATGGCGACGAATGGCAGACAGGAGAAACACGCGACAGCGTCAGCTGGTGCTGGACGCCGTGCGGTCCCGGTGCGACCATCCTACGGCTGATCAGGTCTACCAGGCGGTACGTGCGCAGGACTGCCATGTGAGCCGCGCGACCGTCTATCGCAACCTGCATCTCCTCGCAGACGCCGGTGACATCCTCTCGATCAAGGTTCCCGGAGGCGAGCGCTTCGACCTTCGGGCTGACGCTCACCCCCATATCATCTGCTCCAGCTGTGGCAGGGTGGCGGACGTCCCCTTCGAGAGGGGCGGCGCATACGAAGACACTTTGGACGAGCGTGCCTCGTTGGTCACATCGTGGCAGGTCAGCACCCACTCGCTCGTCTTCACGGGGCTCTGCCCCCACTGCGTCGCCGAGATGCGGCGTCAGCAGCTGTCCCAGCCACAGGCACGCCAGCCACAGCTGTCCCGGCGATAGGCATGCCAGCCGCAGGGATACGGCCGCAGGCATGGCGACTGCCGGCACTCTCGGCCATGGGCGTGGTTCAGTGACCGGGCGTCCAGAGCTGGGCGTGCAGGCGTCACGGGCGTTACGGCGTCGCGTTCCTCTCGGCAGCGAGGGCTTCGCGCAGGCGCCCGTAGTGGAGAAAGATGCCCGCCTCGTCGAGCGAGGCGATTTCGTCCCAGGTGGCGATCCTGAAGTCCGTGGCCTCGCTCGTCCGCAGGCGGATGTCGGCAGGTGCGAGATCGAGCGTGAAGTGGTAGACGTCCACGAAGTAGTTGTCCCCATGCGCAAGGTCAACGTTGCGGTAGCTGTAGACAGGGGGCTGTGCCTGGGCCTGCGCGGTCACGTCGAGGCCAACCTCCTCGCGTACCTCGCGTGCGACGGCCTGGGCAGACGACTCGCCCGCCACAGCTCCACCACCGGTGACCTCCCACCACCCGGCCGCCCACCCCTTGTCCGGCGTCCGCCGTGTGATCAGGACGCGACCATGGGCGTCCTCGATGAGGGCGAGGACATAGAGCATGAACTGTCCCTCGCGCAGGAAGCTGCCCTTGCGGGGGACGACCTCTCCCGTGGGCCTGCGTTGCTCGTCGTAGATATCGATCAGCTCTGCCATGCATGCTCCGTGCCGTGATGCGTGCCCGATGCGGGCTCGGCGCTTCGCGCTATGCCTCGATGAGGTAGGCGTTTACGATCTCGCCGAAGTACATGATGTGCTCGTCCTTGTTCGAGCCGGTCGCGCGACCGTCGACGTCCTGCGGGTAGTAGCTGGCCTGGATCTCGGGCGGGTAGAGCGCAAGCTCCTGTTCCTGGCGGTAGACGACCTTGCACTCCAGCGTCAGCGGAAGCTCTGCGATGCCGGGAACGGACACCACATCGGAGTCCACGAGCGTGAGGCCTGCCAGTGCGACCTTGTCGACCTCGTCCCCACGCATGCTTCCACAGATGCCCAGGGCCTTGCGCGCAGCCTCGCGCGTGCGTGCGGCCAGGTTCTCCCCGCTGGCACCCGCGGCCGCGCCTGCATCCGCGATCTCAGGCACGTTGATGGTGAACTCGGGGTTCTCGTCCAGCAGCGTGACGGTCGAGCGGTGCTTGCGCACGTAGGCGACAAAGACGGGCCGTCCCCAGTTGGTGCCCAGCGTGCCCCACGCGATGGTCATGGAGTTGACCTTCTCGCCGGCCTTCGAGGTGAGCAGGACCCCCTTGGGAATGGCCTTGACGATCTCGTCGGCGTAGTCGCTGATGTCGTCGATGTGACGCTTGCCTGCCATGATGGTGCCCCTTTCGTGTGACGTGCGCGCCGCGCCTGCCGACCCTTTCCCGCAGACGCCTCGGGAACGTGGTCATGTGCCAGATGGCATAGGCGTAGACGAGGTTGCTGAACAGCTCGATGGATGCGGCGTGCCTCTCCCTCGACTGCATGCGACCTTTTCCGCGATTGGTGACATTGTCAACCCAAACCTTGGTTCGGAGTCAAGCGTCGCGAAAAAACAGGCTTATGGCAGCGAGACGGGCGTGGGTGGATGCCAACATCGAGCCGGGACGCTCCTTCGCGGATGACATGGGGGCCTATGCTGTGTTTATACGATATTGCATATTTTAATAATTAGCATAATTTGAGAAAATTGAATACAATGTGAGGAGAATAGAGGGGAACGTCTATGACCGGGAGGAGCTGCATGTTCTCGAACCCCTTCACGCCCATCTTCGGAGGCCGACCGGACTTCTTCTTCGGTCGCAAGGCCGTCCTCACACGCTTTGACGCCGCGATGGTTGACCAGGGCAGCGAGGACCGCGTGCTCTTCGTCACGGGGAACAGGGGGTGCGGAAAGACCGCCCTTCTCGAACAGATCTCGATGCGAGCCCAGGCAAGCGGGCGCAAGGTGGTGGACCTTGGTGCCGAGCATACCGTCGAGCTGCTCATGCGTCATCTGGTGCGTGATGACGAGCTGACTCGTGGCATCAATCCCGCGGCGAGCGTCAGTCTCATGGGCGCCGGCGTCTCGCTCAGCGGTGTGTCGTCCAGCAAGACGACGCACCTTGGCGTGCAGGACTTGGGGCTGGTCTTCCTCGAGGCATGCGCAGGGCAGAAGAAAGGCGTCCTGGTCACCATCGATGAGGTGCAGAAGGTCTCCCTCGAGGACATGTCTGCGATCTGCGGCGCGTTCCAGATGGCGTCACGCAAGGGCCACGACGTCATGCTCGTCGTGGCCGGGCTGCCCTACTCCTTCGACCGCGTGATTCAGTACGAGGGGTGCACCTACATGAGGAGGTGCTCTCACGAGGAGCTGGGACTGCTCAGCCACGACGAGGTCGCGGAGGCGTTTGACGAGTCCGTTGGCCTCATCGACGGTATCTCGATGGATGGCGAGGCAAGGGGGCTCCTGGTTGACGCGAGCATGGGGCACCCCTACATCGTGCAGCTCCTTGGGTACTACCTCGTCTCGGACATCAATGGCCGCAACCCGCCAAGCAGCCATCGCGTCGTTGCCGATGACGTGAGGCGTGCCGTCCCCATGGCGTTGGGCACCTATGAGCGCCGCGCGCTCAAGCCGCTTGTCGAAGAGCTGGCGCCTAGCGAGCGGGACTACCTCAGGGGCATGACACACGCCATGGGCGATGGCAACATCGCCTCGACGTCCGAGGTCGCTAAGTCGGCCGGACGCAGCCAGAGCCAGCTCAGCCGCGCGCGCGAGAGCCTTATCCGCTCGGGCACCATACTGGCCCCCGCGCGCGGAAAGGTGATGTTCAACGTGCCGTATCTGCGCGGGTACATCCTGCGGGAACCCTATGCGGACCCCGATGTCTCGCGAGCCCTGGAGTGGAACGTCTAGAGTCGAGGCGCGTTGTGGTGCTATAAGGCCACAGAGAGGAGCGTCGCCATGCCCACAGCCGTCCCCATCCGTGACCTCAAGAACACCGCAGCCTTCGCCCGTCTGGTCGATGAGTCACCTGAGCCGATAACCGTCACGAAGAATGGCTACGACAAGTTCGTCGCGACGTGCAGCCAGGACTACATGTCCCTTCAGGAGGAGGTTGCCGAGGCTCGGCTCGTTCGCATCGTGACGGAGGGGGACCGGTCCTATGGGGCGGGTGACTATGCGGACGGTGGGCAGTTCCTGTCTGACTTGAGGGAGCGCTATGGCCTTTGATGCAGGATTACGCACGCTGCGCATGAGTGTCTCTGAAGGCCTTGCCCATGACCCCTTTGCCCATGGCCCCTTCACGATGCGTTCACCCATTACGCAGGCGTGCAGTAATGCAGTAAGTAACCTGTAGTAAACTCACTGTGTCATGACGGCGGGCCCGAGGGGTCGTCGCTCGCCACTCCGGCGACCTGTCCGATGGGCAGTCTCCATGGGCGAGTCGGCTTCCATCGGGCCCATGCAGACGAGGGGAGCGGGGCGATGAGGCTTGCAGAGGCAGGCGCCGGTGACAGCGTGAGGGTCATCAAGATAGGTGGTGGGATGCGGCAGGTCTGCCGTTTCGCGTCCGTTGGCATCATTCCCGGCAGCGTCGTGCGAGTCGTCCGCAACGACCCGCATCGCCCCCTACTTGCCTTCAACCGGGACACGCTTCTGGCGCTTGGCAAGGACGAGTGCGGAGACATCCAGGTGGGGGAGGTGAGCGCATGACGGGGTCAACGCTCTCGCTTGCCCTGCTCGGGCAGCCGAACTCGGGCAAGTCCACCCTCTTTAACAGGCTGACGGGATCGCACCAGCATGTGGGCAACTGGCCAGGGAAGACCGTGGAGCAAAAGACGGGCAGCTTTACGCGCAATGGCACGCGCTACGAGGTCTGCGACCTTCCCGGAAGCTACAGCCTGTCCGCCCAGTCGCAGGAGGAGCGCGTCACGCAGGACTACATAGAGTCCGGTGGGGTAGACGTCATCGTGGTCATGGCCGATGCGTCGCAGCTTTCGCGAAGCCTCTACATGCTGGCCGACGTCGCTGGTATCGAGGTCCCCTGCGTGCTCGTGCTCAACATGATGGACGTGGCCCGCAGTCAGGGAAAGAGCATCGATGTGCCCCTGCTGGAGAGCCGGCTGGGGGTCCCCGTCGTGCCACTGGTCGCAAATGGCAAGGAGGGGTACGACCAACTGACGGATGCGATCGACAGCGCCGCCCAAAGGCGGTCGCTGCTCGACGAGTCGTCCATGGGCGACCTGTACCGCCGGCACTCGCCCGAGTGGGTGCGCTCATTCGAGGGTAACGCAGGTGCGCCTGGCAATGCGCCCTCCTCCGGCGCGGGCGGCGCTCGGGGCTTTGGCTCCATGTGGCTCGCGGCGCGCGATGCCTCGGCGAGCGAGGCGGGGGCCGTGTCCTGCGCCGAGGCCCGCTTCGCCTGGGTGGACCGGATGCTCGAGGGCGTGCAGGTCGCGGATCACGGTCCCACGCATCGGCTGGCAAGGCTCGACGGGGCGCTCCTCTCGCGCCGTTGGGGCAAGCTCGTGTCAACGGGCATCATCCTCCTGGGGCTCATAGCTGCGATGCTGGTCGCGTCTCCCGTCATGATGGCAGGGATGGGCGTGGTGGGCTCGCTCGAGATGCCCATCTATGACGGGTTGTCGCAGGTAGGCACCAGCGAGTTTCTGGCTGCCTACGTCTCGCAGGGCCTCGTCACCGCAGTGGGGTACTCCCTTGCCATGGCGGGATTCTGCTTCGGCGCAACCTTCGTCTTTGGGCTCTTGGAGGAGACGGGCGTCGTCGCGCGCATCAGCTATGCCTTTGACGACTGGATGAGCGCCCTCGGCCTGCAGGGCAAGGTCATCATGCCGTTCATGATGAGCCTCGGCTGCACCATGGCGGGCGTCACGGGTACGCGCGTGGTGGACTCCTGGGGCCAGCGTCTCCTGGCCACGATGCTCAGCTGGGCCGTGCCCTGCGGGGCGACCTTTGCGATCATCCCCACCATCGCCATCGTGTTCTTTGGATCTGGGGGCATGGCCCTTGTCATCCTGGGCATCTTTGCCGTAATGACGCTGGTCATGTTCGTGATATCGCGTCTCTTTGGCAGGCGTCTCAACCCCGAGGACGAACGCTCGGGCCTGGTCATGGAGCTGCCTCCCTATCACAGGCCCAAGTTCCTTGCGCTTCTCTCCACGTCCGCACGGCACGGCGTGGGGGTCTTCAGACGTGCGCTCGCCATCGTGATCGTCTCGTCCACCCTGTTCTGGGTGCTCTCATGGTCGCCCTCGGGTGGGGTCGAAGGCTCGATGCTCTATGCCATGGGGCATGCCATCGAGCCGGTCACGCGCGTGTTCGGCATGGGATGGAAGACCTTCGTCGCCTTCCTGGCGTCGATGTTCGCCAAGGAGGCCTCGCTGGGTGTGCTCTCCGCCCTCTGCCAGGCCGATGCCTCGCAGGGCCTCTACGCGGCCGCGTCCGCTGCCAAGTCGACCGGTGCCGCCAGCACCGCTGGCCTTGCGGCGGGCATCCCACCGGCGGAGGCATTGGCCTACATGTTTGCGGTGACCTTCAACGTCCCCTGCGCCATGGCCCTCTCCACGACGTATTCCGAGACGCACTCGGGCAAGTGGACGGCCATCATCGGCCTGACCTACTTCGTGCTCGCGCTGCTGATAGCGTTCGTGGTCTATCATGTGGCCGTGCTGTTCATGTAGGCGGCGATACGACTTTCTGTAAGTGGTGGCGCGACGCCCCCGTCTGACGGGCCGTGTGACGGGGGCGTTGCGGGCCGTGTCGCGATTCGCTGGGGTCGAGCTGGCCGACAGCTCCCAGCTCAGACTCGACGGAGAGTAGGCTACCAGGGAGGAAGGCGCCATGCGCATGTTCGTTGCCCTCGAACTCCCCGATGGCCTCAAGGCCGAGATCGCGGACCTGTCACGAACCCTCTCCCGCGGCTGCGGGGGACGCTTCGTGGATCACGAGGGCTATCACCTGACGCTGGCCTTCTTGGGTGTGATTGACGAGATGGGGGTGGCATTGGCTGCCGACGCGCTTGACGAGGCCTGCATCGGGATGGCGCCCGTGCGCCTCGTCCCCAATGGCCTCGGCAAGTTTGGCAGTTCGCGAGACGCAACGCTCTGGCTGGGGTTTGCCCCCGAGCCAGAGCTGGTGGGGCTTTTCGGGCGCGTGCGCGACGGCTTGCGCGTCCGAGGGCTCCCTTTCGACGAGAAGCCCTTCAGTCCGCACGTCACCCTTGCACGACACGCCTGTCTGTCCGAAGGAACCTTGTCGGTCACCTCTCTTCCGGCCGAGACGGATGCCGCATGCGTCACGCTCTTCAGAAGCACGCTCAGCCCCGGCGGCCCCATCTACACACCCCTTCATACGGTTGGGTGGGAGTGACCCGTCGGTTCAATGCCATCCGCCCGCATGTAGCTGCGGGATCGGCAGGTGTTAACGTGTGAGCCACTCGCGGATGCCGAACACCGACACGCCCAGCAAGAGATTGCTTGATGGAGCGAAGGAGAAAGAAGCATTGAGACTGTCAAAGCGAAAGGAGTACAACCTTTTGGTCAGAGAGCTTTGCGACAGCGATCTCCCCGCGTTGCTCAAACTCTGCCTCGGGAACCCGCAGTATTACGCCTATCTCGGTGAGGGGCCGACCATCGAGTCGCTTGCCGCGGAGATGGGCGAGCTGCCGCCCGGATGCGCGCCGGATCGAAAGTCCTGCCTCGGCTTCTTCGATGTTGAGGGGGCGCTCGTTGCCGTGCTCGACCTCGTGCGCGGCTATCCTGTCGAGAGATGTGCGTTCATCGGGTTCTTCATGGTCGACGCCTCCAGGCAGGGGGTGGGTCTCGGCAGTCGGCTCATCACTCGGCTCCTCGAGCGCCTCCACAGCGAGGGCTTCGTTCGCGTACGCCTTGCCTACGTCAAGGGCAACGAGCAGTCCCGTCGCTTTTGGGAGAGGTGCGGGTTCACGGTCTCCGGCATCCCCACGGAGCATAGGGCTTTCGCTGTCGTGCCCATGGAGCGCGCGCTGCCGTAGCAGGCATCTCCTCGGATCAGGATATGCCTGGGAGGTACGAGGTGCATCGCCTGGCACTTTAGGTGCGGACGCGCGCTGCCCATGTCCCGCATCGCCGGCGTCAACAACCCATTGGCACTCGACAGCTAGTCCTTCCTGTTGACCCAGGTGCCGATGATGCCACAGGCAACGCCACCAATGGGCCAGGGCGCCCAGAACCAGTAGACCTTGGTCACAAAGAGCAGTGACAGCGCGATGATGGTTGCACCAAGCATAACGAGCGCGCAGGATGTTCCGGTTGCCTTGCTCTTCTGGCGCTCCCTCACCATGCGTCGGCGCTCGCCCTCGTCCAGATCCTCCATGGCAGACTCGAACTCCTTCTGGCTGAGCGAGCAGAGCGCCTCGGTGTTGTACTTCTCGATGTTGGTCATATCCCATAGGGCGCCCGCGTGTACGATGACGCCCACGCCTATGGCTATGAGGATCATCATCAGGCTCATGACCAGCGATTCCTGCCACGATCCGTTGTCAAATGAATCGCCCAGCACCATCGCCACAATCGCACCCAATAGGACGTTGCTGATGCCCGCCGCAAGCTCCCTGGCGCGCAGCCTCTCGTTCTTGCCGCGTTCCTTGGCAGAGTAGAAGTCGATGACGTAGGGATGCTCGCGCCTGAACGCGTTGTGGCCCGTTGTCGTTGGGATGAGGAGTGCTAGGCCTGCGGCCACGAAGATAAGGACCCCAACGCCGATGGCGATGCTGCTTGCCTCGTCGTTTGTCGACGCCGCCATTGCCTGCATGAGCGCTCCCACGAGCATGCCCGCGCCGCTTCCGCCCACGAACAGACCTACGCTCACGGCCAGGCGCAGTGCGTGGCTGCGGCAGTGCTCCTCGTAGCCTATGCTGTCGCCGGCCTCCTGCGGCATGGCACGCTTCGGCTCGCCTGCACGCGTGGTGAGGTCCCCTTGCACCAGGTCATCGATCGTGCAGTCGAAGACCTGGCAGATCTTGAGCAGCTTGTCCATCTCGGGGTAGGCACGCTCCGACTCCCACTTGGTGACGGACTGGCGGCTCACGCCCACCATCATGGCAAGCTGCTCCTGGGTCATGCCCCGCGTCGCGCGGAGGTGCTGGAGGTTGTCACGAAAGCTCATGGTAACGTCCCTTCTCTTCTCGATGGTCTCGATCGTAGCGTCTCCGTCTTGTTGCCTGCATCTCGCATCTGGTCACCATCGTGCGGTTGCCGAGGGGCCCCAAGCCACCAACCTACGGTTTCTTTCACCGAGAGGAGCGTGCAACCAGTGGTTGCCACGCATTCTTCCATGCTCGGCATGGGCGTCTTTCGACCGTTCCCCATATATCTCGTCCCCGAGGTGCTCGAGCTTATGGGCTCGCCCGAAAGCGGCATGTCAGGGTTTGCGGCGCATGGGCCCGTAAGGTCGGTGCCAGGTCCGATTGCCGAAAACGCGCTGGTCCTTTCGCTTCGACTCCCATTTGCCTTGAGGAAGTCAGGCGCGTCGGAGTGCTCTGCGGCATCCCAAGCCTTGCGCCCTAGTGGTGGCGTTGGCGCTATGGCCAGTGTTCATCGGGGATTGGCCGCGGCCGAATCCGACATGGATGAGCATGGCACGGCCGAATCCGACATGGTCATACAGATTGCGAAGGCGTTCATTCAGACTGCCGCAAATAGATTAATTTTTTGATTCACAATAGTTCCCTTGCCATCCAAGCTCGGAAGGGCTGTGGACGTGTAGCGAGCTTTTGTGAGTGGCCGTGGTGGCGCGGCTCACAATAGCTTCCCTGTCATCCACCCAGCCTATGAAAATGGACGGCAGGGGAACTATTGTGAGTGATAGCATGCAGCCCGCTCACAGAAATTCCTCTCCCGTCCACGAGGACTCCGAATTTGGACGGCTGGGTAGGTAGTGTGAAAAGCCCGTCCGTCGGCCCACCCGAGTCCGTCCGAAACGATGCCCGCCCATCGGTCCGTCGCCCATCGGTCCGTCGGCCCGCCCGAGTCCGTCCGAAACGAAGAGAAGCTCGCTTGCGTTCGGCGCGCGCTCGAGATGTATGTGTCCCGCCAGGCCCCGGCGCACCCAAGCCGCCCCCGGAGCGCCCTGGCCCTTGGTGACTCCGGGCGTCCCCCAGCATGCCTGCCGCCCTCTTGCCGCCCCCTGACGTAGCCGCCTGCGCCCTAGTGGTGGAACAGCCTCATCCCCGTGAAGCACATGGCCATGCCGTACTTGTCGGCCGTTGCGATGACGTTGTCGTCGCGGATAGAGCCGCCGGGCTCTGCGATGTAGCTCACACCGCTCTTGTGGGCGCGCTCGACGTTGTCGCCAAACGGGAAGAACGCGTCAGAACCCAGGGTCACGCCCGTCTGCGTGGCAAGCCACGCGGCCTTCTCCTCGCGCGTCAGAACCTCGGGCCTCTCGGCGAACCACTTCTGCCATTCGCCGTCGCGCAGCACGTCGTCATGCTCGTCGCCGATGTAGACGTCGATGGCGTTGTCACGGTTGGCTCGGCGGATGTCCTCGACGAAGCGCAGGCCCAGCACCTTGGGATGCTGCCGCAGATACCAGGTGTCGGCCTTGTCGCCGGCAAGGCGGGTGCAGTGCACGCGACTCTGCTGGCCAGCGCCCACGCCGATGGCCTGGCCATCCTTGACGTAGCATACGGAGTTCGACTGCGTGTACTTGAGCGTTATGAGGCTCACGAGCATGTCGCGCTGGGCGGGTTCGGGAATCTCCCTGTTGGCAGTGACCACATTGGCAAGCAGTGCGCGGTCGATCTTGAAGAAGTTGTGCCCCTGCTCGAAGCTGATGCCGAAGACATCCTTCGTCTCGACGGGGGCGCACCGGTAGTCGGGGTCGATCTGGACCACGTTGTAGCGACCGCCCTTCTTGGCACGCAGGATCTCCAGGGCCTCGTCGGTATAGCCGGGGGCGATGATGCCGTCGGAGACCTCGTGCTTGAGATAGCGTGCCGTACGGGCGTCGCAGGGGTCCGAGAGGGCCGCCCAGTCACCGTAGGAGCTCATACGGTCGGCACCACGGGCGCGGATGTAGGCGCACGCGATGGGGGAGAGCTCGCCCTCGTCGTCCACGAAGCAGATCCGGCGGTCGACGTCGGAGAGGGGCAGGCCCACGGCGGCCCCGGCCGGCGAGACGTGCTTGAAGCTCGCTGCGGCGGGCAGTCCCGTTGCCCCCCTGAGCTCGCGCACCAGCTGCCAGGAGTTAAGGGCGTCCAGGAAGTTGATGTAGCCCGGCGTGCCCGAGAGCACGGTCACGGGCAGGTCGGAACCGTCCTTCATGTAGATGCGCGACGGCCTTTGGTTGGGGTTGCAGCCGTACTTGAGCTCGAGCTCGTTCACGGTGACCTCCTAGTCGCCCAGGTTCTTGTTGTAGAGCCTGACCTTGCCGCCCACGTTGGCGTAGAGCGAGACCTTGTTGTCGGCGTCGAGCGCGCCCCAGATCTTGTCTGCCGCAGGCAGTGCGACCTCGACGGGCTCGCCGGAAAAGCTCGGCAGCGGGTTGCCGTCTCCCTGGTAGGTGCTGATGAAGTAGCCCGTTCTCGCATCTGCTCCCTCGTAGGCGAAGAACTCCCGCACGCAGCGGTCGCTCGCTGCGGGGTCGTTGCCCCCCTGGCGCTTGAGGAGGGAGAGCTCGAAGCTGCCGTCGGCCTGGACGATGGCGCTGATGCGCGGCGTAAAGTTGGGCGAGTCCGGCTCGTAGCTACGCTCCATGCAGCCGGCGTGCAAGCTGCCCCGCTCGACGATGGTGTCCGTCTGGTCGCCGTTGGTCACCACGAGGGCGTCGCCCATGGCGCGCACAGGGTGGTAGATGATGAGGCTTGGGTCCTCGAGCCGGGATGGGTCGTGGGCCTCGGTGCGGATGCCGTCCTCGGTGGCTACGAACACGCGGTTCCTGCTGTTGGAGCTGCGTCCCATGATCCAGTAGTACACCGCAGGCCTGCCGCTGCGGTCGGTGCCCACCACGATGCCGCGGCCGGGATAGGGGTTGGTGCGGAGGAGCTCGAGCAGGTCCTGCATGGCCTTCCTCTCTCGTGCGGCGCACTCGCGCGGGGCCTGCCACAAAGGGGCGAGGCAGCCCGCGAGAGACGCGCATGCCCAGACGGTCGGCATATCGTTTGCTCGCGCCGCTCCCCCGTGGTAGCCCACGATCATCCGTCAGTAGCAGCGCGCCCTTGTCGGCCCCAGTGTAGCGTGCGCATCTGTCCTGGTAGCCTGCCGCCGCCTGCGATACAGGAAGCACACACCCCGCCCTTCTTGCGATACGTGGCGGGCGGGACCTTGGCAGGTGCTGGCGAAGATGGGGCGACAATCACGCGCAAAGGAATGGCGCAGCCCGTGCCGCCCCTCCACAGTCGAGCTCCCCCCATCTGTTAGGTGACGGCAAGATGGGATACTGGCTGGGTCTGTTAGCATCGAATGCTTCGTCAGCTTTTATGGAATCCAAGGATATCCCTGGATGGTGACGAGGACCTTGCGACCATCCGCCTCGCTGCGATTGGCGCATCTTTTGCACCATCGGTCGACGACTGCGGAGAGCTCGTCGCCCATGCTCCTTGCCTCTTCGGGAGTCATGCGCAGAACGGAGTCGAAACCGACCTCGCAGCGCATCCATTCCTCACCAATCTCCGCACAGGCGCTCAGGTAGCGTGAATATGCCTCTGCATACGAGCGGGCCGTCGCTTGTCGTAGGCCAACCTGCACATCGCGAGAGGTGTCGTCTTTGGCCCCGCCGTCAATCAGGGTTGCTGCGCTCGTCGCCTGCCACCAGCTCTGTCGCTTGTCGGCGTGCTTCTCGTCTAGCTTCTCCGCCAGGCCCACTTCGGCAAGGCGTCGCAGGTGATAGCTCGCGCTCCCGGGGGCGAGGCCTATGGCCTCGCAGATTTCACCGACCGTCTGCTCTCCCTGGTTGCGCAAGAGGGCGAGGACTCTCATACGGTCGGGGTTAGAGAGTACTCTCAGCGAACTGAGGTCCGTGATTCGTTCTACGCCTTCTCTCATGCTGCCCCCACGTCTTCGTTTCACTGCATCCCGCGTCTGTTTAATTATGCAACCTAAGATTGTTGACTTTTTAACAACAAGTATTGTACAATAAATATTAAATAAAAATCTCGCATAAAAGAGGTGCGATACTAATGGAAGTGGGCTGCGCTGATCCTTACGAACTTTTTTCTTCCGTATATGATTCCTTCAAAGCTGATGACAATTATTCAGAACTCTATTCAATCCTAAAGGGTATTCGAGCACAGTGCTCGTTTCCGTTAACATGCCCGTTGGCATGGGACGTTGGCACGGGAACTGGACTCTTCGCGGAGCTGCTCGCCAAAGATGGCTATGTGACAACGGCAACGGATATCTGCCCCACAATGATTGAACAGGCAAAAATGCGATGCTCTTCGGTAAGGTATTCCGTCGCTGATGCTAGAGAGGAGCATCCGGCTGAGAGCTACTTTGATTTGGTGACGGCGATAGATGATGTCTTCAATTGCATTGATAGCCTTTCCGGATTACGGGCAATTTTCAAGAACATCCATCTTGCCTTGAAGGGCGGCGGTCTCTTTCAATTCGACCTGGTTTGCAAGAAGGCTTTTTTGGAGTACATGGGTTCCGTGCAGTTTCGCGGAAATGAGTCCGTGAAGTTTCTCTCTTATCCGTCCTCGCCAGCGAGGGACGAGGAACATCAATTCAGCATGGGGGTTTTCACGCTCAGAAGAAGCGCCAGTAAGAATTCATGGTATCCGACCTTGGTGGAGTTCAAAGAGTATTACTACGAACCTCAGACGGTATATAGAGAGCTCCAACATGTGGGGTTTGAGTTCGTTCGCGTTGATGCTCTTGGGGACGAGGGACTGATTGAGAACTACTCACCTTGTCTTGGTGAGTCAGCGAATAAGATTCTTTTTTTATGCCGGAAGGGGGGTGCGCTATGACTATCGAGAAGGACGAGAAGAAGGTTCAGGCTTCCGAGATCATCAAGAACATCTAGTGGGTTGCGAGGGGGGCTTGCCCCCCTCGCATCGTTGATTGCTGAGGCTGCAATGAAGCGATTGAGGTCGGGCGTTGATTACTTTGAATCGTGTGATAAAACGCGACTTGTGATATTTCCGACCTTCGGAAAGCATTCATATTCAATCCCATCACCGTACGGTGAGGCGCTGCGGGTTCTTGATTGCCTGTCGGATAGGAGGCGTGGAGACGGTGGAGATGACGCTGACTTGCAAGGTCTTTTGGGCAACGTTGAGCTGTCTGACTTTGTAAATTACCTAGATGATGAAGGGTTGCTGATTGACGAATCCTGCGAGATGGGATTGAGCGATGAGGCAAGGACGCGCTTTTGTCGGCAGATGGCTTATTTCGAGCAATCGAGTGCTTTTCCGGATAACGTTGAAACTCTTCAGTTAAACCTTGGGAAAAGGAGCGTAGCTGTCGTTGGCTGTGGCGGAGTCGGCGCACCTGTTGCCGAGTTACTCTCTGCCACGGGCGTTGGACGAATCTTGCTAATTGACGATGATGTAGTTGAGCTAGGCAACTTGGGGCGCCAGATTGCCTATTCAGAGCAAGATATTGGTGTACCAAAGGTTTCTGCTCTGGCAAAGAGGATAGGCCTTATCAATCCACAGACCTCTGTGACCGTTATGCAGGAGCGGATAGACGTCGAGAACTATGCGAGGCTTTTGTTAGAGAGTGACTTTGTTGTAGTAGGTGCAGATACCCCTATGCCAGAACTGCTCTATTGGCTTGATGACCTTGTGGACAAGAGGGGCATTGCCTACATTTGCATGAGCAATTGTCCACCCGTGTTTCGTGTCGGTCCAGTCTTTGCCCAGCCTGGCGGCATGCGTTACAAGGCGTACCACGAACGGCTGGAGACTAAGTGGCGGGATGCCGCACGGTACGAGTGCTACTCGAATACCGCACAGGCGAGCAAGGTCACAACGGTTTGGGTGTGCTATGCCGCGGCCGCCATTTCGGTCGGGAACATCGTGCAGTATCTGTTGACCGGCAATTGTGCTCTACTTGGCCAAGCGTATCTATTCGATATGGAATCGCTCTCGGGCTGGTGGGGAACGGGATGATTCAGTCCTCGTTGAGAGGGAATGGCCCTCGCGGGGCGTTCCTCGTTTCCTACGGGATGGGAGTGGTTGCTGACCAGGTCTTCTATGTGGCGCTCTCCTGGTATGCCCTTGTGGCGACGGACTCGGACATCGCCACCGGGGCAATCGTGTCCCTAGGTGCGCTTCCTCGAGCTCTGCTGCTCCTGCCGGGAGGGATGCTCGCTGATCGGCTTGGTCACCGAGTCTCCTCTGTCATCTCGGGGCTTGTCCGTGCGGCGGTTCTCGCCGTCGCCGCGGCCTTGTGCGGCGCCTCGGGCCCCTCCGTGGCGGCGCTTTCGGCCATGGCCGTCGCCTTTGGGGCAATAGAGGCGCTCTACCTGCCGGGAACGCAAAGCATTGTCGCCGACGTGGCCGCCCCGGACGAGCTGGAGCGAACCCAGGGACTCTTCTCGGCCGTGCAGAAAGCCGGCACCGTTCTTGCGCCGGCCCTTGCTGGATGGGCAGTGCGTGTCCTCGAGCCACGAACGCTGCTGTGGTGCGTGTGCCTGATCGCCCTTGCGTCCAGCCTGACCCTCGCCGTCGGACCGCGCCGTGAGGAGGCCGTTGGCGGCCCTGTGCCGCAGGTTTCGACCCGAGCGGCTCTCGGTGGCATCCTGCGCGACCCGGTGATCGCGAGGTGCCTTGCCCTTATCTTGGTCGCCGAGTTCGCCGCTGCGGGCATCACGGGGACGGGCTATGCGCTCCTTTCGGCGCAGAAGGGGTGGGATGCCGCCCAGATGGGCTCCGTGCTCTCCTTGTACGGTGCCGGGGCGGCGGTGTCGGCGCTTGCCGTTGCGGCCGCGCGGCCGAGAAGGACGTCTGCCTGGATTGGCTCCTCAACCGCAGTGTGTGGCGTGGCCTTTGCCGTCTCGGGGGTGTTTGGCTTGCCTGCCGCCCGCTTCGCTGCGCTTGTGGCGGGGCTGGGCGTCGGCGTCTCCTCGACCCTGCTCTTGACGACCTATCTGTCACGCATCAGAGACGGGCTGGTTGCGACCGCGCTCTCGGTCATGAGCCTGGCGGCCTTCGGAACTACATCGCTCTCATACGTGCTGTTTGGTGCAGTGTCGTCCAGCACGACGCCCTCGGTCGCGTTTGCCGTCTTTGGCTGCGCGCTCGCCGCAAGCGGCCTTGCATTCTGGAAGTCGACCGCGACCCTCGGTCGCGGCACCCACCGATAGGAGAGTGCAACTCCGTCGCCCATCCGCCGTGTGATGATGAGATGGGATATTCACTTCATTTATAGCCATATCGGGTATGCCCTTTTGGGCGACCAGCTCCATCTCGTCGCGCGTGAGGTGGTCGGCGCTGACATCAAGGAGGTCCGAGAGCTGGAGTAATGCCGCGGCCGGGATAGGGGTTGGTGCGGAGGAGCTCGAGCAGGTCCTGCATGGCCTTCCTCTCTCGTGCGGCGCACTCGCGCGGGGCCTGCCACAAAGGGGCGAGGCAGCCCGCGAGAGACGCGCATGCCCAGACGGTCGGCATATCGTTTGCTCGCGCCGCTCCCCCGTGGTAGCCCACGATCATCCGTCAGTAGCAGCGCGCCCTTGTCGGCCCCAGTGTAGCGTGCGAGCCATGCCGGCGTCCTGCTCGCTGATAGAGACGAGCAGGTTCATAAGAACTTCCCGTCCTCGGTGGGTGTCATCACGGTGGCCGCCTAGATAGTCCTGTCCACGAAGCCGGCAAGTCGTTCGAGCGCGGGCTTGCGCTGGGAGCGGCTGAAGAAGATCTCCGAGCCGTCCACCATCACGACTGCCCCTTGGCGTATGTGCACGACCTGGGCCATGTTGACGATGTGGCTGGCAGACGTCTTGACGAAGCCCTTGTCGCCCAGCTCGGCCGCAGTCCTGCTCAGGGTTCCCCGCAAGCGCAGGGGCTCGTCCTCGCCGAGCAGGTGGTAGTGGAGGTCATGCTTGGAGATGTCTACGTAGACAACGTCCGCAGCTCCTCGGCTGCCTCCGTCCCGTTGATGCCGGGGAGCGCTATGTCCATGAAGATGAGGTCGGCCGTGCGCTGCGAGTTCATGAACTCCACGGCGGTGGACAGCACCTCGACCGAGAAGGACGTGCCCTTCTCGGTCGCATAGCGTGCCAGATGGGCGCGCAGCCTGTCAGCCTCCGCGGGGGGAGTCCTCGACCATGAGAATGCGATATGCCATGCGACTTCCTTGGCCCCATGGTAGCTCAGGCCGAGCGGCGGCACGGGCCGCCGAATATGCCTATGCCTGGGGTGCCAGGAGGCTACCTCAGCGTGGGGTCATAGGCGCGGGCGTATTGCGTGAACAGGCGGTCGAAGAAGTAGGTGACGCCGAAGGTGGCGTATATCCGATGGAGCGCGCCGCCCTCCTCCGCCCCATCGCCGATGCGCAGGACGTCACCGAAGAGGGCGTGCAGCTCATCGTCACGACTGGCGGTGAGGACAACCTTCTGGGCGCCGGAGCGCCCGATGAGCTCGCGCTGCCGACGTGCGAAGCCGTTGGAGGTCGTGACCACGATCAGGAGGTCGGAGGGACCAAGCGCACGGATGCCGTTGACCTCGGTGCTGTTCTCCGAGACCAGTCGGACGACCTTGCCCTCTGAGAGCATGGCCTGCTGGAACTCGCGCAGTGCGAGGACGGACGACTCCGTCGCGAAGATGACGATGTGGGAGCTCTCTCCCATGCGGGAGATGAGGTCTGCCATGTCGAGCCCGTCGGCCAGCTTGTCGATGGTGGCGTATATCTCCCCCAGGTCAGCCCTGAGCTGGCGACCCTCGTCGCGCTCCGCCCTCACGTAAGTGAGGTAGTGCTGTCGCAGCGCCGCGCGCTCGCCCTCGGTCAGCGTGCTCTTGGGAGTGATGTCGAAGCCAATCTCGCTCATGGGCACCTCGCTTTGGTTGCTGGGACCTGCTGCAAGTCTACTACTGCCTCGCCCTCCAGGCCTCCAAGGGAAGCCCGCTGCGTGGGGGCCCTGTGGTTGGCTCGTCGGAAGGCATCGGCAGCATCGTTTTGGGCATAAACTAGCGCGGATGGCTCCAGCCCGTTCACCCAAGGAGGACCCGTGTCCCATTCTGCCGAAAAGCCGGTCAAGATCGTTCTTCTCACCGGTTATCTGGGCGCTGGCAAGACCACCCTGCTCAATCACATCCTCGCTAACGACGAGGGCATCCGCGCCGCCGTCATCGTCAACGACATCGGCGAGGTGAACGTCGACGCCAGCCTCATACGGGACGGTGGCCTCTCCGAGACCGACGACCTCATCCCCATGACCAACGGCTGCATCTGCTGCACCCTCTCCGATGACCTGTCGCGCCAGCTGGCCGGCATCGCGCGGTCCGGCCACTTCGACTATATCGTCATCGAGGCCTCGGGCATCTGCGAGCCCATCCCCATCGCCTACACCATCAGCTCGTTCTGCGACCAGGGCGAGAGCGGTGGCAGGGCACCGCTTGCCTTGGACAACATCGTTGCCGTGGTCGACGCCAAACGCATGTTCGACGAGTTCGATGGGGGTCGGGACCTGCTGAGGGACGACATCGGCGAGGACGACATCGAGTCCCTCCTCATCCAGCAGATAGAGTTCTGCTCCACGCTCGTCCTGAACAAGTGCGACCTCGTGACCCCTGCACAGCTCGCCGAGCTACACGCCCTGGCCCGCAGCCTGCAGAGGGACGCCGTGATCGTGGAGGCCACCAAGGGTGACGTCCCCATGGCAGAGCTTCTGGACACCGGTCGCTTCGACTTCGAGCGCGCCTACGGCTCGGCCGCTTGGCTCGACGCCATGGAGCACCCCGAGGAGCACGAGGATCCCGAGGTCCTGGAGTATGACATCACGACCTTCGTCTACAAGCGCCGCAGGCCCTTCGACGCCAATGCGCTCTCGGACTACGTCAGCACCTGGGGCAGCGACGTCATCCGCTCGAAGGGTTGCGTCTGGGCCGACCGGGACCCCGACATGTGCTACCTCTTCGAGCAGGCGGGCAGGCAGGTCCGCCTGACGGAGAACGGCCTCTTCGTGGACTCCGCGCCCGAGGCCGAGAAGCGGCGCATCCTGAGGGACAACCCACAGCTTTTGGACGACTGGGACGATTCCTGCGGCGACCGCATGACCAAGATCTGCTTCATCGGGCGCCACATGGACAGGGGCGCCCTTACGGCGGGCCTCGACGCCTGCCTCACCGACTGGGAGGACCTGGACGCGAGGTGCGGGGAGTAGGTCCCTCCCGCACGCTTTCTGCCAAGTCGGGAACGGGACGGGGGAGGGCACGGAGTCAGGGAGAGACGCATGGCACTGCGCAGCACGACAGATCGCAACGACCGTTCGACCATACGGAGGACGCTCCACTACTTCTGGGGCGTGACTCGGCAGAAGCCGGGGGCGTTCGCGCTCTCGATCGTGAGCTCGGTGGGCTACACCGCCCTGCTCACCTTCGCCAACACCTACGTGATGGGCCTCATAGTGGACAGGGTCCAGGCCGCTCCCGTGGCGCCCGGCCAAGTCTTTTCCGTGTTCGGTCCCTACGTCGTGGCGTTGCTCCTGGTGAACGCCCTGGGGCAGACGCTCTCCAAGCTTCAGGACTACTCGGTCTACAAGTTGGAGATAAACGGTGACTACCAGCTGAGCCGCCTGTGCTTCGACACGCTGTCCAACCAGTCGATGACCTTCCACAACAGCCGCTTCGGCGGCTCGCTCGTCAGCCAGACCTCGCGCTTCGTGTCGGGCTACTCGGGCCTGGTGGACGTTGTGACCTACTCGCTCTATCCCACGCTCGCCTCCATCGTGCTGACGGTAGGCATGCTCCTTCCCATCGCACCGACCTTCGTCGCGATCCTGATGGCCATGCTCGTGCTCTACGTGGCGCTGGCCTATGGCATGTACAAGCGCATCCTCCCGCTCTCCGCCCAGGCCTCCGCAGCCCAGAACAGGCTCTCGGGCGTGCTGTCCGACGCCGTCACCAACATCCTCGCCGTCAAGACCTATGGGCGCGAGGACTACGAGCGCAGCCTGTTCACGGATGCCGACTGCAAGGCCATGACCGCAGCGAACGCAAACATGCGCGCGACCATGAGGCGCGGCTTCACGACGTCCTTCCTGATCACGGTGATCATGCTCGTGGCCTCGATCTTCGTGTCGGGCGGCAACGCCTGGTTTGGCATCAGCGCCGGCTCGCTGGTCATGATGTTCACCTACACGTACAACCTGACCATGCGCTTCAACTACTTCAACTCCATGATGCAGCGCATCAACCGCTCCCTGGGCGACGCCGCCGAGATGACGCGCGTCCTGGACGAGCCCACCCTCGTGGCTGACGACGCGGGCGCGCGACCGCTTGAGGTGCGCGAGGGCCGCATCGACTTCGAGCACCTGGGCTTCCGCTACGCCGACGCGCAGAAGGACGACAAGGTCTTCGAGGACCTCAGCCTCCACATCCCCGCCGGCCAGCGCGTCGGCCTGGTGGGACGCTCGGGGTCGGGCAAGACCACGCTCACCAAGCTGCTGCTGCGCCTGGATGACGTCCAGGAGGGTCGCGTGCTGGTGGACGGCCAGGACGTGAGCCGCTGCACCCAGCAGTCGCTGCGTCGGCAGGTGGCCTACGTGCCGCAGGAGGCGCTCCTGTTCCATCGCAGCATCCGCGAGAACATCTCCTACGGTAGGCCCGGTGCCACGGAGGAGGAGATCCGTACGGCCGCAGCCGAGGCCAACGCCCTCGAGTTCATAGACCGCCTTCCCCAGGGCTTCGACACCATGGTGGGCGAGAGGGGCGTCAAGCTCTCGGGTGGCCAGCGCCAGCGCGTGGCCATAGCCCGTGCCATCCTGGTGGACGCACCGATCCTGGTCTTGGACGAGGCGACCTCGGCCCTCGACTCCGAGTCCGAGGCACTGGTGCAGGACGCGCTCGAGAACCTCATGCGTGGTCGCACCTCCATCGTGGTGGCGCACCGCCTGTCGACCGTTGCCTCGCTCGACCGCATCGTCGTGCTGTCCGACGGTCGTATCGTCGAGGATGGGACGCACCACGACCTGGTCGAAGCTGACGGCGAGTACGCAGGGCTCTGGGACCGCCAGACCGGCGGCTTCCTGGAGGGAGACGTGGAATAGCGCCTCGTGGCGCCTGGTCGAGAGGGACGCTCCCTTCATGGTAGGTAGGACGCACATAGCCGCAGGCGTGGCAGCCTCGCTGGCGCTGGTGCCGCTTTCGGGTGGTCCGGTCGCCTGCCTGCCCGCCGTCATCGGAGGTGCGCTGGGTGGCCTCGCCTGCGACACGGACGTCGGCTCGAGCGAGGGCAGCCGGCAGCTCCGTCGCGCGTGGGTCGCGCTGGCAGCCATCGTGGCGGCGTCCCTCGTCGCCGACCGGGCGCTCGACGCGGGCGTCTGCGCGTATGCGCTGCAACACCTGGGGATGGAGCAGCTCGCTGGCATGGCCCTGCTCGTCGCGGTGCTTGCCTGCGGTCGCGCCTCCGGGCACCGGGGCTTCTCGCACTCCCTGCTTGGCTTGGTGGTTGCGGTGGCTGCCGTAAGGCTGGCCTATCCGCCACTTGTGACCTACTTTGCCATGGGCTACGTCTCGCATGTCCTGCTCGACCTGCTCAACAAGAGGCCCGTGCGGCTGTTCTGGCCTATGGGGTGTGGCGTGTCCCTGGGTGCCTGCAAGGCAGGTGGCGTGCTCGACAATGTCCTCTGTGCCCTGGGGGTTCTTGTGGCCGTCGGTCTGATCGCCTGGCATGCGGGCGTACGGCTGCCGATGGGGCTGCCTCTGCCACCGTCACTCCCGTTCGCGTTGCCGTTCCCTATGCCATGAGGGCTTGGAGGGCGTGGGCGGCGCCGTCGTGGTCGTTGTCCTCGGTGACGAACCCTGCCGCCCGACGGACCTCTGCTGACGCATTGCCCATGGCGACGCCCAGGCCCGCCGCCCTGAGCATCTCGAGGTCGTTGTCACCATCGCCTAGGGCCAGCGTGTCCTCGGTCCCTATGCCCCAGTGGACGCAGAGCGCCCTGAGGGCGTCCGCCTTGCTGACGCCCATGGCGTTGACCTCGACGAGGATGGGGCTTGACGTGCAGACCGAGAGCTGCGGGAAGGCAGTGGAGAGCTGTCTTGCCAGGGGCTGCGACTGGCCCGCCTCGCACATGAGCAGGACCTTGCCGACGCAGGCGTCGTCTGCCAGCTCGGCCGTTGTCCCCTCCTGGGCCGTCACCTTGACCACCTCCTCCTCATGGGCGATGCGCGGGTCTCGTCGGCTGGCGACGATCCAGCGTGCGGGCGTGAAGACGTTCCAGCTTGCGTCAAGGTGGCTCTGCTCCAGGTAGCTCACGACAGCCGTCGCCTGGGCCACGCTGAGACCGCGCTCGAGCACCTTGTTCCCCTGCTCGTCGAAGGCGAGTGCGCCGCCAAAGGCGATGACTGCCGTCCTGAGGCCGCAGGAGCCTCGAACCGTCTCGATGCCTTGGGGACTGCGAGAGGATGCGAGCGTGACATGGATGCCCGCGCGGATGCAGGCCTCGAGCGTCTCTCGTGTCGTTTGGGACATGGTGTGGTCGGAGCATAGGAGCGTGCCGTCGATGTCGCTGAAGACGGCCTTCCACCGATGGGACCGTTCGAACATGAGATACCCCCTTGCCGCCTCGCTTGGTAGGCCACCGTCGTATCCGCTTCCTTTGTCTGCTATAGCGTACAGGCCTGCGGTCGCACCGGCTGCGTTGGCACTCGTATTGGTATCTAGGTATGATACCTTTACTACCAAATGGGATACCTTTCGGGGCGTCCCTGCCTGGATCGTCCGGGATCAGCCTGGAGTGCCTGAGATCATGACGTTCCAGCGTCGGCAGATGAGGGGAGCATGGACATACTTGTGCTGATCGCACGCGACCCCCTGGACCCTTCGTCGAAGGTCCCGCTCTGGCGGCAGCTCAAGCACAGGCTGCAGCAGCTCATGGCCTCGGGGGTCGCGGGTGAAGGTGACGCCCTGCCGCCCGAGCGTAACATGGCGGGTGCCTTGGGCCTCTCGCGTACCACGGTGCGTCGATGCCTCGACGCGCTTGCCGACGAGGGACGCATCGTCCGCACGCGGGGACGCCGAACACTCGATCCTGTCGGCCTTGGCCGCGAAGGGTGGGATCTACCCAAGCTCTATGGACGGAAGCTACGAAGCCATCGCACTCGACTCCAGCGAGGCACGGCTGCTGCGGCAGCGTGCCGGATCTCCCGCCCTTCGCCTTGTTCGCACCAGCTTTGCGACCAACGGCATGCCCTATGAGGTCGCCCTTACCATATTCCGCGCTGACCGCTACCAGTTGCGCGTTCGCTCGGACGACGGCGTCGACAGCTTCCGCAAGGTCATGCTGTAGGGCCCGGACGTGGCGTCCGAGCCTTCGTTCTCCTCAGAAACCCGAGCCTTCATGCATGAGGCAGCACGCTCTGGACGTTTGGGGGGACGGCGCGTCGGCGGCAGCGCGCAGGTCAGGGGCGTCGCACACGGCGCTGTCGTACGAGCCTTTGGCCAGATCGGAGCGGGACCGAAGTAGGGCTGGGATGGATGGGGCCGGAGCCGAGGCGCTGCGCCCTTCTCGTCTATACTGGCGGGGCGCCCTACCGTGACAGTGGTCGCACATGGCGGCCGCGCGAAAGGAAGACCCATGATCAAGGAGCTTTGTAAGGACGAGGCCGTCCTCTCCCAGAGGTGCGAGCGTGCCACGGCCGAGGATGCCGTCGTTGCCCGGGATCTTATCGACACGATGGACTCCCTGGAGGACGTCGGTTGCCTTGCGGCCAACCAGATCGGCGTGGCCAAGCAGGTGATCGCCTATCGCGATGACGACCAGGTGGTACACGTCATGTACAACCCACGCATCATGATGGGGCTGGGTGCCTCCAAGCTCGAGGAAGGTTGCCTCACGCGCGAGGGCACAGTTAGGGTCACGCGCTACGCCAAGGTCAAGGTGTCGTTTGACGAGCTGGTCGAGGGCTCCCTCAAGGCGCGCAGGCGTGACTACACCGGTTGGGTCGCCGAGATGATCCAGCACATGTGCGACCACTGCAACGGCAAGCTGGTCTAGCCGCAGGGACCCTACTCACAGATGTGGCTCATGCCCTGGGACAGCATGGTGTGGACATGGTCGTCCGAGAGAGAGTAGATGGCCTGCTTCCCGTCGCGGCGGAACTTGACCAGCCGACCCTGCTTGAGGATGCGGAGCTGGTGCGAGACGGCGCTCTGTGACATGGAGACCTCGTCGGCGATGTCGCTGACGGAGAGGTCGCGCTCAAGCAGGGCGAACAGGATCTTTATGCGCGTGGTGTCCGAGAAGATCTTGAATAGGTCGGCCAGGTCATAGAGGATCTCCTCATCCGGCATCTCGAAGGGGGCGTGGTCCGTGCCTTCGATATCCGCACACGCGTTCGCGCTTGTGCCCATGCCCGCACGCGAGCGCGCTGCCATCCCCATGCTCCTGCCAGCGTTCTCGCTGGTGCCGTCTTTGCCCTCTGCCAACGTCCTCACTCCCTTGCAACAGCCATCCGGTGCCTACTGTACCCCGCATCCATGCCTGTGGTCGCTCGGCGTGCTCGCATGGGCTCCTCCTGCCGTGTCCGGGCGAGCGCCTTTTGCTAGCGCCTCCCAAGCTCCGTGCGGATCCGGTCGCGGAAGTCGTTCAGGAGTTCGCGGTAGCCGGTCGGGCGCAGGGTCGGGAACGCGCGCATGATGCGACGCTCCTGGGAGGTGAGCCTGCCGGCGAAGGACTCGGCCAGCTCGGAGAGCGAGGAGACGGGTGGCATGGACGGCATGGCGTCGCGCAGCTCGTGTAGGCGCGTTCGGGTACCGCCCAGACGGCCCCAGACGCGGACGTCACCCAGAAGCCTCTCGAGTCCCGCGCGTGCCTGGACGTCCGGAAGGCTCTCGCGCAGTGAGCCCAGACGCTCGAGCGTGCCCGTGCGCAGATCGTCCATCTTGGAGCTGAATGACGTGAGACCCAAGTTGGTGACGACGAAGTCCGCTAGGAACACGGCGAGCGTGACGAGGGTGATGAGCGTGCGGTTGCGAGGACCCAGTGACGCGACCCAGACCCCGAGGACGGGCTGCACCACGAACACGATGAGCACACAGCAGAGGCCAAACTCGGCAAAGCCTCCCGCCCAGACGCGCCCCTGCAGGTTGAGGGGTTTGTCGGAGTAGTCCCACCACCGCGCGTGGTAGGCGCGCTCCATTGCGATGGAGGTCACGAACTCGAGCAGGCAGCTCACGGCTCCTCCTACCAGGAACACGGCAAGCGCACCCTGTGCCGAGGGCGTCGAAAACAAGGGGCAGAGCGGTGCGCACGCAACGCCCCCAGCCCCGTAGATGGGACAGTAGGGGCCGTTGAGGAACCCGCGGTTGACCAAGCGCCGCTCGCCTATCGAGCAGTACGTCGACTCCATGGCCCAGCCGCCGACGCTGTAGGCGACGAAGTAGATCCACCAGGTAAAGAGTAGGTCGAGGGGGGATGGCATGCCTAATCCCTGCCCGGCATGCGGACGGGGCGGAAAAGTCGGAGGGCGATGCCCGACACGGTCTCCCGCATGGCGACGACCTTGTCGGCGATGCAGAGGATCGCGCCCTCGCGGCAGGTGGGTGGCACGGGGGTGAGGGGGAACATGTGATGGCGAATCATGTCCCTCTCGATGTCGTTGATGCCAAAGTCTCGCTCCGCGTTGGCGCAGGCAAAGCCGGGATGCCGAAAGCCGTGCAAACGGTGGCTGGGGTCTCCTACGTGCCAATCGTACAGGAAGTAGTCGTGCAGCAGCGAGCCGCGCACCAGCTCGCGCTCGGCTACGGGAATGCGCAGGGCTTGGGCGATGAGCGTCGCCTGGGCGGTCACCGCGAGGGAGTGCTCGAAGACGCTCGTGGTGCCGTGCTGCATGCAGCCCCGCTCTATCTCCATGCCGTCCGAGGCGAGGATGTCGGCGCCGTGACGCCCGATGAGCTCGCGGGGCGTGGTGCCACTCGGAATGGGCAGGCGGGTGGGGCTCACGGCCAGCTGAGGAGGACGCTCAGTTGGCCGTGAGGGACGCTTGGGCGGTCGCTGGGATCGTTCGGGCATGTGCTTCCTTGTCTCGCGTGTCTACATCAGGTAGCGTCGCACGGCTTCGGCGACCCCGCCCTTGTCATGGGCCGAGACGAGCGCGTCGGCTGCGCCGAGGGCGCGCTCGCTGGCGTTGGCGACGGCAACGCCCATGCCGGCGTCGCGGAAGGCGGCCAGGTCGTTGTCCGAGTCGCCTATGGCAAGCGCACGGGACGCGTCGATGCCCAGCAGCTCGCAGAGGGCGCGGATGCCGCTGCCCTTGTCGATGCCCAAAGGCGTCACCTCTAGGGACGTCACCTCGGAGTAGCTCTCGACGGCAGGAAGGCGCCCCAGGCGCTCGCGGGTGCGCTCGCGCGCCTGCGTGCTGCGATGGAACAGGTTGAGCTTCTCCCACGTTCGGGTAGGGTCCTCGAGGAGGTCCGTCATGCGGGGGGCCAGCGTCGCCGTCTGCTCATAGAGGGGGATGTAGGGCGCCATGTTGTAGGCGGCCATCCGGGGGACCATCGACGCCGTGGCGTAGGCCTGGCCCGCGCTTACGCCCTGGACCATGACGTCCTCGCTGCACACGAACGAGACGACTGCGTCGATGACCTCGCGAGGCAGCGCGTGCCGCGCGACCACGCGCTTTTCGCGCAGATCGTACAGGAGCGCGCCGACTTCGGCGATGGCGTAGCGCACCATGGGGAGCTGGGGCAGGTATGGCCTGATCTCGCTGACGCAGCGCCCGGTGCACAGGGCGACGGTCCTACCGGCGCCGACGACCTCGGCGAGGGCGGATGGCGCTGCGGAGTCCAGGGTCTTGTCGTCGTGCAGCAGGGTGCCATCCATGTCGACGGCGGCAAGGTCGAAGGCGCTCGTGGGGGCGCTCACGGCAATCCCTCGGCTTTCCTAGGCCAGAAGCGCGCGCAGGCGCTCTGCGACGGCGTGGATGAAGTCCTCGGTGTCGAGCGTGGTGACGTTCTCGAGGGTCGTGATGCGTGCCAGGTCGCCCGTCATCTGCCCGCCCTCGATGGTGGAGACGGTTGCCTCCTCCAACCTGTCGGCGAAGTTGGCCAGATGGGGTAGGGAGTCCAGCTCGCCGCGCTTGCGGAGGGCCCCCGACCACGCGAAGATGGTCGCGACCGAGTTCGTCGAGGTCCTCTCGCCCCGTAGGTGCTTGTAGTAGTGGCGCTGCACGGTGCCGTGGGCGGCCTCGTACTCGAAGTAGCCATGGGGGCTCACCAGCACGGAGGTCATCATGGCCAGGCTGCCGAAGGCCGAGGAGAGCATGTCGCTCATCACGTCGCCGTCGTAGTTCTTGCAGGCCCAGATGAAGCCGCCCTCCGCCTTCATCACGCGGGCCACGGCGTCGTCGATCAGGGTGTAGAAGTACTTGATGCCTGCCGCCTCGAAGCGGCCGCGGTACTCTTTGTCGTAGAGTTCGGCGAAGACGTCCTTGAAACGGTGGTCATAGGTCTTGCTGATGGTGTCCTTGGTGGCGAACCACAGGTCCTGCCTGGTGGAGAGCGCGTACTCGAAGCATGATCGAGCGAAGCTCTCGATGGAGGAGTCCAGGTTGTGTATGCCCTGGATCACGCCCGCGCCCGTGAACTCGTGGATGGGCTCTCGCGTCTCGCTGCCGTCCGCAGACGTGAAGACCAGCTCGGCCCTGCCGGCGCCAGGTACGCGGATCTCGGCGTTCTTGTATACGTCGCCGTATGCGTGGCGCGCGATGGTGATGGGCCTCTTCCAGCTGCGTACGACGGGCTCGACGCCCTTGACCACGATGGGGGCGCGGAACACGGTGCCGTCGAGCATGGCGCGGATGGTGCCGTTGGGGCTCTTCCACATCTGGCGCAGGCCGTACTCCTCCACGCGAGCTGCGTTGGGGGTGATGGTGGCGCACTTCACGGCCACGCCGTAGCGCTTGGTCGCCTCTGCGGAGTCGACGGTCACCTGGTCACCCGTCTCGTCACGCATCTCGAGGCCCAGGTCGAAGTACTCGCTCCTGAGGTCGACGAACGGGCAGATCAGGTCGCCCTTGATCATCCGCCATATGATGCGGGTCATCTCATCGCCGTCCATCTCGACAAGCGGCGTCTTCATCTTGATCCTGCTCATGGGGCCTCCGAGCGGTCGTCGCGGGTGGGTCTTCGGTCTGGTCATTTGGGCGCACGCCCTGGTGGTGCGCTTCGGACGTGCACTGACACCCTACCCAGTTTAGTCGCAGCCGAGAGGGGCATGCCACCTCGACCGCGAGGCGCTGCCGAATGAACACGCAGCCCTGCGGCCATGTTGGTTTGTTGGAGGCTGTACGCGCGGCCGCTGGTCGGCCGCTGGGTCGGCTGCTCCCGTGCAGGTGACCTCAAGGTTGGCTCGGGTGGCGGCTTGGGTCAGGGTGGTGGGCCCCTCTCAGCGAGCGTCACCGACGAGCCAGGAGGGAAGCTCCCCGGAGACGACGCGCGCGAGCGTACGGGCGCGAGGCAGCGTCAGGATGACGGAAGCGAGGCAGCTCCCTGACGCCTGGCGGGACAGTACGAGCGCACGGTCCGCATGCCGCTTGTCAGCGAGGCAGAGCGGCACCAGAAGCTTGGTCGCATCAGCCGTGGGGTCGTAGATTGGCGTGCAGGCGCGCCAGCTTGCCCGCACGCGCCTGAGGGAGTGTGCGCAGGCGTCGTCCAGCGCACGGCCGATGCGGTCGAAGAGCCCGGGGTCGGCGCTGACGGCCCGCTCGAGGTCGGCGAGCGTGCCGTCAGACGCATCGGCGCCGATTTGGCTGTCCAGGAACGCGCGAGGCAGGCGCCCCAACTGGTGCCCGACGATCTCGTCTGCGCCAAGGGTGATCGGGCGTCCCTCCTCGGGAGGCAGGGCGTCCGAGGGGTCCTCGATGTAGCTGGCACGGGCGGGAGGGGATGCGAGCAGCGCCAGGGCGCGCACGCCAAGGTCGCCCGACCCTGCGACGCAGACCCCGGCAAGGCGCCATGCGATGACGGCGTCTCCGCTGGGGACAAGGCAGGCGAGGATGCTTTGCGCGTCTGCATCCACGAGGCCCGTGTCGAATGCCGCGAGCGATCCGTCGTCTGCGACGGCGAGCTTGCCTTGCCCCATGATGCGGTGGAAGGTCAGTGCGACGTATTCGCGCAGCACCCCGTAGGGGTCTCCCTCGTCCGTCCCCTGATTTCCCGAAGCTCCCCCTGCCGGATAGTCCCAGCACTCGGGCTCTGCCATGGCGGCGAGTGGGCCCAGGAAGTCCTCCCAGGTCCCCAGGATGGCAAAGCTCGCCAGCTCGCGCACGGGGTCTGGTGACGCGTCGGGTGTCACCGTCCTCCCCGTCACCAGGTCGCTCCAGGCGCCCTGGTCGGCAAGGGACGTCCCCTCCGCTTCCGGGGCTTCATGTGCATGGCCCATGGCTGCGTTCCCGTCCATGCAGTCCAGGCTCCATCGCTTGCCCGAGACTGACCTCGGCTGGCGCAGCAGCGTGACCGTCAGGGGTAGGCCGGTGCCATCGCGGTAGCGCAGCGGGAAGGTGATGCGCCCACGCGTTCCCGCGGCAGTTCCCGTCGAGCGTGCGAGGGTCCAGTCCTCGTCGAGGACCCCCATCACATCGGTCCCGTAGGGGAGAAGCTGATACAGGGTCCGCAGCGCCTCGTCCCTGCAGTGGACGTCTGTCGAGAAGCGTTTGGGCAGGTCGGGTTGCGGGGAGGTGCCGGCACCCTCGTGGGGGTTGTAGGTTATGGTGAGGCTGATGGGGGGCCTGCGCTCGGTGGAGGTGGCCGGGGAGATCGCCGCCGCTCCGGGCGATGTCTCCACGGTCGTGGCCGCATCCGTCGCCTCGTCCTGGATGGCTGGCACGGTTGGTGCGGCAGGTTCGTCTGTCGGCATGGGCCTCTTGTCGACGTTGGCTGCCCGCTCGGTTGTGGCCGTCGCCCCTGCCGTGAGGGGCTCGTCGGTGGGCTGGGCCTTCGATCGCCTGTGATGCGGTTTGGTGGGCTTGGGATCCCCCTTGCCCTTCTTGTGCCTCCAAGACCTCGCCCCGCCCGCGGCACCCGCGCCCTTCTCGGTTGCCTGTGCGTCGCGCGCCAGCATCTCGTCCAGCTCTGGTCGCTGCAGGAGGGTCGCGTAGACACGGCCCTTCCTGAAGATCCTAAGCTTGATGAGATTGGGAAGCTCTCCCAGGAGCTGCGTCACATCGGTGCAGTCAAGGTCCTCGGGCAGTATGCCGTCTCTTGTCAGGACCTCTCCGAAGCGACCTATGAGCTCTTGTCTCCCACAGCCGATTTCACGTGAGAAGAGCCGGTAGAGGTACAGTCGGTTGCCTGGCGTGATTTTTGGCATGGGGAGCCCTTCCTGCGGATATCCACGCGAGCGCCCATGGCGTGCGCGCTCGTTGGAGCGCGCCTGGACACGGCGCGTCTGATGCGGTGCTTCTGGACACAGCCCATCCGGACACGGCTCGTCCGGCATTCTCTGGGCGACTAGACGTGCTGGGGAGTTCCCAGTACGATGCCGGCGATGTCGCGTACCGCCCTACGTGCCTCGGGGATGGGATAGAGCGGCCAGACGTGGTTGAGGTTCTGGCCCACCACGAGACTGTGGCTGACTCCGGCCTGGGCAAGCCTCTGGTCGAACTTGATGCAGTCGGGGTAGAAGATCTCCCGTGTGCCGACATAGATGGTGACGTTGTGCAGGGGGGTGACGTCTCCGTTGACGGGCGAGAGGCGGAACCCCGACGGGTCGTCGCCGTCGGCCCAGAGGTCACCCGCCTGGGCCAGTCCCCAGGGCGCCAGCATGGGGTCTACATCGAAGTAGTCCGATATGTCCGGGTTGCGCATGGTGATGTCGAGCTCGGGCGAGATGAGCACCAGCCGTCCTGGCTGTGGGAGGTCGTAGTGCTCGAACGACTCCGCGAGGCCTGCGGCCAAGCCGCCGCCTGCGGAATCACCCATAAGGGTGATGGAGCCCGCACCATAGCGGTTGCAGAGGGCCTCGTAGAGGTCTGTCAGGAGGGAGTAGGCCTCGTCGTAGTCGTGAGCCGGGGCAAGTGGGTAGATGGGGACGACGACCTCGGCGCCCGTCGCCTGGCAGAGCTTGTCCAGAAACAGCCAGTGCCACACGGAGATCTGGCTTATGTAGGAACCACCGTGCAGGTAGAGGATGGCACGACTGTTCATGCCCGTGGTGCCCAGGTGGAAGGTCTTCATGCCGTCGCAAGTCTCCTCGAAGACCAGGGACTTGAGGCGGAGCCAGCTCGGGAGGCTGTACTCCCTCTCGTTCTCCTCGCGGCGGCGCTCGACGGCATCCTCGAAGAGGCCAAGGTCCCTGCCCAGGAAGGGTTTCCTCGCACCGCTTGCACGGATGAGGCCCTCCGCTGCGGTCGCAGTGCCCGAGCGTCCGAAGCGCATCCTGGACCATGCCGAAAAGCCGGCACCGATCGCGGCGATGCCGGCAAGCGTACCTGCGGCGGTGAGGACCCTCTTGCCTGTCTTGCCCATGGTATGACTCTCCCTTCGGAGATGACGAAGAGCGTGGCGCTGTGCGACGACCCGTCTTAGTCTACCCAGTTGCCCTTGGCGGAAACCGTGCCCACTGGTCGAAACGGCCTTTCGACGGAGGTGCCGTCAGTTTCTCCCTTGACACGCTGGGCCCCAGGTGGGAGGGGCGGCGGTCTGGAAGCATGGTAGGACGTCGGTCGCACGGGCGTCGGTCTGTGCATGGACCGGAGGTGCTGTGGGGATCAGGCGCGCGAGGCGGACCGGAGGTGCTGTGGGGATCGGGCGCTAGAAGTGAGTACTTTTTGGGCCTTCGGTGGAGATGTAGCGTCTGGCGAACTTGTGTCTCTCGACATACCTGCAGGTACACGTATTGTTAGGATTATCAGAAGTGAGCACTGGTACTCACTTCTGGCGAACTGCACTCACTTTTGATGTACAGACACTCACTTCGACAGCCCCTCGACAAAAACAGGGCACCCACACAACGTAGCGTGGGCGCCCTGAGCTCGGGCTACAATGCCGCCAGCCGCCAGCCGCCAGCCGCCAGCCGCCAGCCGCCAGACCACGGCCTGCGGCACATGGACGAGGCTGCGTCAGGCGAGGCTACGCCAGATTGTAGAAGGCGGCCTTCCCCAGGTACTCGGCGGAGTCGCCCAGCGCATCCTCTATGCGCAGGAGCTGGTTGTACTTGGCGACACGATCGGTGCGGGCGGGGGCTCCGGTCTTGATCTGACCGGCGTTGGTCGCGACGGCAAGGTCTGCGATCGTGGTGTCCTCGGTCTCACCGGAGCGGTGGCTGACGACGGCCGTGTAGCCGGCACGCTTGGCACACTCGATGGCATCGAGGGTCTCGGTCAGGGTGCCGATCTGGTTGACCTTGATGAGGATGGCGTTGGCCGCGCCGGTCTCGATGCCCTTCTTCAGGCGGGCGGTGTTGGTGACGAAGAGGTCGTCGCCGACGAGCTGGACCTTCTTGCCCAGACGCTCGGTGAGCTTCTTCCAGCCTTCCCAGTCCTCCTCGTCCAGGCCATCCTCTATGGAGATGATGGGGTACTTTTCGACGAGCTCTGCCCAGTAGTCCACCATCTGGTCGCTGGTGAGCTCGCGGCCCTCGCCCTTGAGTTCGTACTTGCCGGTCTCCTTGTTATAGACCTCCGAGGTGGCGGGGTCCATCGCGAACATGAAGTCGCGGCCTGGCTCGAAGCCGGCCTTCTGCACGGCGTCCATCAGATACTCGAAGGGCTCGGCGTTGGTCTTGAGGTCCGGTGCAAAGCCACCCTCGTCGCCTACGCCGGTTGAGAGGCCGGCGGACTTCAGCACTCCCTTGAGGGTATGGTAGACCTGAGCGCACCAGCGCAGGGCGGTCTTGAAGTCGGGCGCGCCGACCGGCATGATCATGAACTCCTGGAAGTCGACGTTGTTGTCTGCGTGCACACCGCCGTTGAGGACGTTCATCATCGGGACGGGCAGGGTGTGGGCGTTGGCTCCGCCCAGATAAGCATAGAGCGGCTGGCCTGCGGAGGCGGCTGCGGCACGGGCGATGGCGAGCGACGCGCCGAGGATGGCGTTGGCGCCCAGACGACCCTTGTTGGGGGTGCCGTCGAGGGCGATCATGGCCAGGTCGGCACCGCGCTGGTCGCCCGCCTCGCGGCCGATGAGGAGATCCTTGATCTCGCCGTTAACGTGGGCGACGGCGTCGAGGACGCCCTTGCCGAGATAGCGCTCGCCGTCACCGTCGCGAAGCTCGACGGCCTCGAACTCGCCGGTCGAGGCACCGGAGGGAACGATGGCGCGGCCGAAGGAACCGTCTTCGAGGGTGACCTCGACCTCGACGGTGGGGTTGCCGCGGGAGTCAAGGACCTCGCGACCATACACGCGTGCGATCTTGCTCATGATGCGTTCCTTTCTCGGATGCCTTCACTGGTTGCCGCCATGGCAACCAGTATAAGTCAACTTATGTAAACATTGTCGCTCATTACGGGTCTACCCATTACGTGCGCCCCTATTCCGCATCCGTGCCTTCTTGCGAAGGTTACGCAGGTTGGTGACCGTCCCCTCCATGCCATGGGGGACGTATGCCATCTGGTCAAGCTCCGGGGGCAGGTAGTCCACGAGCGAGAGCGACGCGGTCTGCTCGACGCGTTTTGGTGCTGGGCCGGGGGTGGCCTCCAGGGCGAAGACGGTGGCCCCCTGGCGGCCCAGGCGCTCCTCGTACCAGCTCATGGGGTCGTCGGGTCTCTCGGAGCGCGCGTCGTCGGACTCCCAGAGCAGGTCGTAGCCGGCAAGCTCGAACTGCGTCCGCGAGAAGCCGCGCAGGGGATAGCTGTCCGTCTTCAGGATCACGCTTCCGCCCGACGCCAGCACCGTGCGGTAGCGCATCAGCTGGTCGAGGTGGGTCAGGCGCTGGGTCGCCTCCTTCTTGCGTGGGAAGGGGGTGGGGAAGTTGAGGTAGATCCGGGAGAGCTCCCCCGCCGAGAAGAGCCTGCACACGTCCTTGCCCAGGCCCGGCGCAAAGACCACGTTGTCCAGCCCAGACTCCACGGCCCTCTGGGCTGCGTAGGCGATGCAGATGGGCTCGGAGTCGACGCCCACGAAGAGCACGTTCCTCTCGGCGGCGGCAGCCTGCACGGTGAAGGCGCCTTTGCCGCAACCCATGTCGAGCCGAACCTCATCAAAGCGCGTCCGCGTCCCATGGGCCCCCTCCGCGCCCTGCGCCTCGCCTACGGGGAAGCAGGCCTCGGCCCAGCGCCCCGCATACGAGGCGGGCGAGGCCTCGATGCCGTCGGCGTAGCGCTCGAGGCGTTCCTCCAGGACGAAGTTCTTGGGAAGACGTGCGTGCAGTGCGTGCATGGGGCCCCTTCCGGTGGCGCTCTCTCTCGCGGCGGCCGGCGCCGCCGCAGACGGGCGGTCGCCGTAAGGCGACCCTGCCGCAGGAAAGACGATAGCCCTTCGCGTGGCAACGCGCTCGCTCGCTGGTAGAATCAGGGAAGGCGCCCGGGTCGTCCGCAGGCGCCGCATACCGGCACAAGCGAGGGGGGGCAGAGCCCATGATCCACACCGTCACCCTGAATCCCGCCTTGGACAAGACCGCCCAGGCGCCCAACTTCAAACTCGATGCGGTGACGCGCATCACCGAGCTGCGCCAGGATCCCGGCGGCAAGGGCATCAACGTCTCCAAGGTCATCCGTCAGCTGGGCGGCACGTCGACCGCCTGGGCCGTCCTGGGTGGCAACACCGGTCGCTACATCAGGGAGACCCTGGCCGAGCAGGGCATCGAGTGCCGCGCCTTCGAGGTGGAGGGCGAGACGCGCACCAACCTCAAGGTCATCGACCCCGAGGGGGGCACCCACACCGACATCAACGAACCGGGTCCCCAGGTCAGCGATGACATGCTCGACGCGATGCTCGCCCGCCTGGTCGCCGAGCTCGATGCGGGCGACATAGTGGTCCTCGCCGGCAGCGTCGCGCGCGGGGCCAGCGACGACACCTACTTCGGCTGGGTCGAGGCCTGCAGGGGGGCTGGCGCCAAGGTCTTCCTGGACGCGGACGGCGAGAAGCTGGTGGCGGGCATCAGGGCTTGCCCCTTCCTGATCAAGCCCAACGAGATCGAGCTGGGCAGCATACTGGGGCGCACGCTCGACACGGACGAGAAGGTCGCGGATGCCGCCCGCGAGCTCGTCTCGCGGGGCCTGGACAACGTGGTCGTCTCCATGGGGGGTGCGGGAGCCCTGTTCGTGAGTGCCGACCATGTGGTCAAAGGCGGCTCCGTGAGGGTTCCCGTCGGTTCGACCGTGGGCGCGGGAGACTCCGTCGTGGCTGCCCTTGCCTACGCCGAACAGCAAGGCCTGCCCCTTGAGGACAAGGTCAGGCTCTCCATGGCGACCGGTGCCGCCAATGTCATGCAGTCCGGTACCCAGGCGGCCCCGCGCGAGCTGGTTGACTCACTCGTCGACAAGGTGAGCGTCACCTGGCTATAGGGCCCAAGGGGGCGCCTACAGCAGCTGGTCGAGCGTGGAGCCGTAGTCGGGGAGGAACTCGCGCACGAAGTCGGCGACCTCCGGCAGCGTGGCAGCCATCTCGTCCACCTTGGTGCGGGTCGCTGCCTCGGCGGTCCTGAACTCGGCGTTGCCGGCCTGGGCCTCGTTCACGCACTTGATGAGGGCCGACAGCTTGTCTGCTGCCTTCACCAGGAGGCGCAGGTGCCCCTCGTTGGGATCCGCGTCGTCGGCGGGGAAGAATATGTCCTCGTAGGTGGGACGCAGATCCGCAGGAAGCTCGTCCAGGAGCGTGCGCTCCGCCTGCGCCTCGACGTCCTTGTAGGCGTCGCGCAGCGTGCCGTTGGCATACTTGACCGGCGTCGGCATGTCCCCGGTGATGATTTCGGACGCGTCGTGGAACAGGGCGACGAGCGCTGCCCTCTCGGCGTCGAGACGCCACCCGTGGCGGACGTTGGCGAGCGTGCAGAGCGCATGCGCGATAATCGCCACGTCGAGGGAATGCTCGGAGAGGTTCTCGGGACGGGAGCTGCGCATGAGCGCCCAGCGCTCGATGTATCTCATCCTCGACACCAGCGCGAAGAAGCTGGACCCCTGTGCCATGACAACCTCCTGACCCGCGCCTCACGACGAAGGCCTATTCCTGCTCCATCTCCTGCAGAGTTGCCATCAGAGGCGGGATGACCTGCTTCTTGCGGCTGACGACGCCGGGCAGCACCGCGATGCCGTCCTTGGGCGTAGCGCCGAAGGTGCGCGAGACGATCTCCTCGGTGTCCTGGCCCCAGTAGAGCATCTCGGTGGTCTGGGTCTTCACGTCGGTGAACATGTAGAAGACCATCGGGATCTCGTTGGCGGCTGCGGCGGCCTTGAGGTAGGGGCCGACGAGGGCCTCGGCGGCCTTGCGCGAGCTCTCGGTCATGAAGCTGCCCTGGCCCACGCCAAAGCGGACGCTGCCACGCGAGAAGACCTTGAAGTCCGAGTTGAAGACCTCCTCGGCGGTGCGACCGGTGAGGTCGGCGCCGGCGTCGAACATGGCGTCTGCGTAGCTGTCGATGTCCTCGCCGCAGATCCGGGCCAGCTGCTCGCCCACGTACTTGTCTCGGGGCGTGCAGGTGGGCGAGCGGAACGCCAGGGTGTCGGAGAGGATGGCCGAGAGCATGAGACCCGCGATGTCGGCCGGAATCTCGACGCCGTTCTCCTGGTAGATGTCGTAGATGATGGTCGAGGTGCAGCCCACGGGCATGTTGCGGAAAAGCACGGGGCCCGAGGTCTCGATGGAGCCGATGCGGTGATGGTCGATGATCTCCATGATCTCGGCCTGCTCCAGGCCGTCCACCGCCTGGGAGCGCTCGTTGTGGTCGACGAGGATGACGTGCTTCTTCTTGACGTTGACCATGTTGGGCGAGCTGACGACGCCGCAGTAGGCGCCGCCCTCGTCCATGACGGGGAAGAAGCGGTGCTGGGAGCGGGCCATGACCTTCTGGGCCTCGTCTATGGAGGTGTTGACCGAGAAGCGCAGGACGTTTTCGGCCGACAGCATCCTGGCCCGCACGGGGATGGACATGGAGACCAGGCGTGCGGCGGCGTAGGTGTCGTAGGGGGTGGTGATGACGGTGCAGCCGTTGGCCTGGGCGGCCTCCACGACGACGTGGGAGACCTGGGCACCGTTGCAGATGATCAGGCAGCCGGCGCCCGCCTCCACGGCGAAGCGCTGGGTCTCGTAGCGGTTGGTGACCAGGACGATGTCGTCCTGCTCGACGTTGCCGTCCATCATCTCGGGCGTGGTGCCGACGCGGATGTCGCCCCTCTCGATGCTGCCCTCGGGGTCGCCGCAGACCATCTCGCCGTCGAGGGTCGTCAGGAGGTTCGAGTACCTGGTCTTGGAGCTGGAGAGCACTGCGGTGTCGAAGATGTCCATGTTGGCGCTGGCAATGTCCTTCACCGCGACGAGGCCGAGGAGGTTGCCGCCCTGGTCCACGACGCAGAGCGTGCCGGTCTTGGTGTCGCGCATGAGGTTCCAGGCGGCGTAGAGGCTCATCTCGCCGTCGATGCCCCGCTGGCGCGAGATCTCGATGTCCTTGATCTGCGGAGTGACAGTGGTGATGAGCTGGGGCTCCTCGAAGCCAAAGTGCTTCAGGGCGAAGGCGGTCTCGCGGTTGATGGCCCCGGCGCGCCTTGCCTCGTACTGCGTGTCGCCGATCTGGTTCTTGAGGTAGGCGTATGCGATCGCGGAGCAGATGCTGTCCGTGTCCGGGTGCAGGTGACCGATGACGTTTACCTTGCGGATGACCTCTGGCATGTCGAATCTCCTTGCTGGTACCGGGCGGCGCGCCAAAGCCCTCGGCGTGTCCGCAGCTGCGGGGGCGGTGTCCCTTGGATTGTGACACCAGTTGGCGTCGATGGCTTCCAGCCCACAGAAAACCCGTCCAAACAGGACCCTGGGCGGAGGGTTTCTGTCGTGAGCGGGGCCCATGCGTCCGGGGATGCGCCCCGTTTCCGCGCCCGTCGCTAGCTTGCGGCAACCAGGACGCCGCGTCGGCGGCCGACGAGCTCGCTCGCCACCGCCCCACCCACGATGAGCATGGCCCCCAGGACGCGCCCCATCGTCACGGCCTCGCCCAGCGCGACGGCGGAGAGCGCGACGGCGGACAGGGGCTCGAGGTAGCCCCAGATGGCCACGCGGTGCACCGGAAGGGTGCCGATGGAGGAGAAGTAGAGGTAGCAGCCCAGACCAGTGTTCACGAGGCCGAGCGTCAGGACGGCCCCCCAGTCGACCTGTGCCAGGCAGGACAGCGTCTCCCCCGCCTCTGCGGGTGAGAGGAGCGTACGTACGAGCTGGTAGGCGGCCACCACGGCGAAGCTCGCGACGAGCTGCACGGACGCCGCCGCGAGCCCCTGGATGTCGGGCGAGCGACGTGAGAACGTGACCATGGCGGCGTACATCACGGCGGACAGCGCCCCCAGAAGGAGTCCGAGCGCGTCCATCTTCCCCCCGCCCTGCGCGACGACGAGGGACGCGCCACAGACGGCGGAGACGATGCCCGCGACCTTGGCCGCACCCAGCCGCTCGGCGAAGAGGAACGGGGAGAGGATCATCACTATGACGGGCCCGCAGTAGTAGGCGAGCGACGCAACGCCAACGCCCACCAGGCGATATGCCTCGAAGAGGAAGAGCCACCCCACACCCAGGGCGGCTCCGGAGACGGCGAGCGCACCAGCCTGGCGCGGGTGTTGGAAGATGGGGCCCGCGCCGCGGCCAAGCACGACCAGGGCGGCGAGCGACAGCGCCCCGAGGAACGTGCGCAAGAGGACGATCTGGTGGCTGGGGAGGGCGATGCTGCTCGCAACGATCCCGTTGGAACCGAAGAGCAGAAGGGCAGCCAGGTACTTCGCTCCGTCCCTTGACATGCCACCCCTCTCGTCCGTGTCCCAGGCTGGAAGGACCAATCCCAGGTGGCATTCTCATGAAAGGGGGAGCAGAATGAAAGCGCATGTTTTGCATATATAGGATGCAATAATGTGATGGAATGACAGCATGGGGCGGCGAGACGTGGGGAGACGGTGCCCGTGGATACGAACATCCTCAAGTACCAGGCATTTCTCGAATGCGTCCAGAGGGGAAGCATAACGGCGGCGGCTCGGGCGCTGTCCTACTCCCAGTCAGGCGTCAGCCGGATGATCGCAGACCTCGAGCGCGAGTGGGGCGTGGTGCTACTCGACAGGGGCAGGGGTGGTGCGCGCCTGACCTCAGACGGAGAGTGCCTGCTCTCGACCGTGAAGGAGATCTGCGAGGCGCACCGTCGGTTGCGGATGCAGGTCGATGACCTCAACGGACTGCGGACCGGCTCCATCCGCATGGGGGTCTTCTCGTCCGTCGCGACGCACTGGCTTCCACACGCCATCAGCGCCTTCCGGGCGGACTACCCCGACATCGACTACGAGCTCCTGACGGGTGACTACGCGGAGATAGAGCGCTGGGTGGCCGACGGTCGCGTGGATTTGGGCTTCCTGCCGCATCGACCCACGTCACGGGGCCTCTCCTTCGAGGAGCTGGCCTCCGACGAGCTGTTGGCGGTCCTGCCGAAGGGCCATCCCTTGGCAGGGCGGGGGAGCGTGGAGGTCGCCGCGCTCTGCGATGAGCCGTTCATCCTGCTCGAGAAGGGTGGTGACGACGAGGTGACCTCTATCTTCTCGGCGGCGGGCCTCGAGGCTCGGGTCTGCTTCACCACCTGGGACGACTACGCCATCATGTCGATGGTCGAGAGCGGCCTGGGAATCTCGATCCTGCCTGCCCTCATCCTGAGGAGGGCCCCCTATCGCATCGAGGCGCGCCGCCTGGATCCGTACGTCCGTCGCCACATCGGGGTCGTGCGGCGCGCGGGTGGTCCGCTCGCGCTCGCGGCCGAGCGCTTCCTGCCCTACCTTGCCCGCGGCGTCGCATATGAGGTGGACGTTACGGATTGTCCCGGGACTCGGCAACTCGCGTAGACTCGTGGGCATGCACCCACGAACGGCCCGCGCGGCCCGCATGCACCTGGAGGGAACCATGGCTGACGTCAGGGAAGTCGCCGCACACATGAAGCTCGAGAGCCCCGAGATGGCCTCCGCGTCCCTGGAGTGCAGGAACGAGGCCCTCGCCCGCATCAGGCGGGGGCTCGTTGAGGCCAAGGGCGCCATCTTCGCCGCCAACGCCCGGGACCTCGCCTCCGCACGAGAGAGGGGCGTGGCTGCGGCCGTGGCAGGGCGCCTGCGCTTCGACGAGCACAAGCTCGCAGACGTCTGCGCAGGACTCGACAGCCTCGCCGACCTGCCTGACCCGGTCGGACGGGTGCTGCTGCGTCGCGAGCTCGACGAGGGGCTGGAGCTCACGCGGGTGAGCTGTCCCATCGGGGTGATAGGCGTCATCTTCGAGGCCCGTCCCGACGCCCTGGTCCAGATCTCGAGCCTCTGCATCAAGAGCGGCAACTGCGCGATCCTCAAGGGCGGCTCGGAGACCGCCCGCACCAATCGCGCCATCTTCGACGTCGTCCTCTCGTCCGCGCGTGCGGCGGGGCTTCCCGCCTCCTGCCTCTTCCAGGTGGAGGCGCACAGCGAGATAGACGAGCTCCTGGGTTGCTTCGGTCTGGTCGACCTGCTCGTCCCCCGCGGCTCAAACGCCTTCGTCCGCCACATCATGGACAACACGCGCATACCGGTCATGGGCCATGCCGACGGCATCTGCCACATCTACGTGGACGAGGCGGCGGACGTCGGGAGGGGCGTGCCCATCTGCGTCGACGCAAAGTGCCAGTACACGGCGGCGTGCAACTCCGTGGAGACGATCCTGGTCCACGAGGGCATCGCGGCGAGCTTCCTGCCCCGCCTGGCCGAGGCCTATGCCGCGGCGGGCGTGGCCATGCGAGGTGACGCGCAAACCCGTGACGTCATCGCCTGCGAGGCCGCGACGGAGGAGGACTGGGACACGGAGTACCTTGCCCCCATCGTCTCGCTACGGGTCGTCGACGGCGAGGACGAGGCCATCGAGCACATCAACCGGCATGGCTCCCATCACACCGACGCCATCCTGACCGAAGACGATGCGGCTGCCGAGCGCTTCATGCGGCTCGTCGATTCCGCCGGCGTCTACCAGAACGCCTCGACGCGCTTTGCGGACGGCTTCCGCTACGGCTTTGGCGCCGAGGTGGGCATCTCTACGGGCAAGCTGCACGCGCGTGGCCCTGTGGGCCTGGAGGGCCTGGTCACCTACAAGTACCGGCTGCGCGGGCAGGGCCACCTCGTTGCGGACTATGCCGAGGGACGGAGCCGGTTCTGCTTCCGCGACCTGTGACGGCATGCGGGGACGTCGGCCTTGGGGTTTCCATGGAGCTGCCCTGGGGTCGCCCGGTGTCGCGCCCGTAGCCTCCGCACCCTATGCCTGGCGCGGCACGCGGTCGTGGTTCACGGGGCGGTAGAAGAGCTCGCGGATGCGCTGGCGGTCTCGCGTCTGGCCCAGGGCCCACATGAGCTTCGCGACAAGGGCCTCCGTGGTCATGTCGTCGCCCTTGAGGATGTCAGGATGCTCGGCGTAGGCCCGTCCGACCTCATAGACGCCCAGGTCAAGACCCTCCTCGGAGACCTGTGTGGTGAGGGCTATGGTGTGGCCGCCCTCCACCCAGTCGAAGATCGCCCGCTCCCAGGAGGCGTCGGTGCCCTGGGGTATGCCGCCGATGCCGTAGGTCTCGAGGATCACGGCGTCGAAGTTCCCCTCGAGAAGGCTGAGGATGGCGGGGTCGAGCCCCGGTGTCAGGCGCAGGACGCCCACCCGCTCGCAGAGCCTGTCATAGAGGGTCGGGGGCTTGAGGCTCCCATGCGCAGGCGCCGCACCATCCGGGGTCGCCTGTGCCGTGGGGACGCCCGTGATGGACATGCCCATCCCGCCGTCGCGGACGATGCGGTCCGCGCGGATGATGGCGGGAAGCGGGAAGTTCACGCTGTTGAAGGCGTTGAAGCTCATGGTGCGCTGCTTGTGGGCGCGCGTGCCCACGATGACCTGGCCGCCAAACACGATCGATACGTCGCTCGAGAGGTCGTCGGCAGCGTAGAGGATCGACTGGTACAGGTTGAGGCGTGCGTCCGTGAAGGGGCTTCCCATCGGCTGCTGGGATCCCGTGAGCACGATGGGCTTGGGGCTGCCTTGGATGAGGTAGCTGAGCGCGGCCGCGGTGTAGGCCATCGTGTCCGTGCCGTGCAGCACGACGAAGCCGTCGTAGTCCTCGTAGGCCCCGGCGATCGTCGAGGCGATCAGCAGCCAGTCGGCGGGGCTCATGTTGGTGCTGTCGATGTTCAGGGGCTGCACCACGTCGACCCTGGCGACCTCGGATGCCTGGGGCACGTAGTCCGCCACCTGTCGGCCACTGAGCCCGGGCGCAAGGCCCCCGCCCTGTGGGGTCGAGGCGATCGTGCCGCCGGTCGCCACGATGAGAATGTGCTTGAGCACGTCGCCGCCCCCTGGTCCCATGCGGCCCCGCCCCCAGGGGGCCCATTGATAAATTAATGAATCTAACGCATCGAGTATACAATGGATGGTCGAGAAGAGAGGCCGTCGGCGACCCGAGGAGTGACATGGCGGAGTTCATTTACCAGATGTACAAGGTGCGCAAGGCCCACGGGGACAAGGTCGTCCTGGATGACGTGACCATGGGCTTCTTTCCGGGCGCCAAGATCGGCGTGGTGGGCCCCAACGGCATGGGCAAGTCGACCCTGCTCAAGATCATGGCAGGCATCGAGGACATCTCCAACGGCGAGGCACGCCTTGCGCCGGGCTACAGCGTGGGCATGCTCATGCAGGAACCCCCGCTGGACGAGGGGAGGACGGTCAGGGAGAACATAGAGGTCGCCTTCAGCGACCTCCTGGCAAAGATCGAGCGATTCAACAGGATCGGCGAGGAGATGGGCGAGCCTGACGCGGACTTCGACGCGCTCATGGCCGAGATGGGCGATCTGCAGAACGAGATCGACGCGGCCAACGGCTGGGACCTCGACAGCCAGCTCTCGCAGGCGATGGATGCCCTGCAGTGCCCCGACCCGGACGAGCCCGTGAGTCACCTCTCGGGCGGCGAGCGCCGTCGCGTGGCCCTCTGCAAGCTCCTGCTCGAGGCGCCTGACCTGCTGCTCCTGGACGAGCCCACCAACCATCTGGACGCGGAGTCGGTGCTCTGGCTCGAGCAGTTCCTGAAGAACTACCAGGGAGCCGTGCTGGCCGTCACGCACGACCGCTACTTCCTGGACAACGTCGCCGAGTGGATCTGCGAGGTCGATCGCGGCACGCTCTACCCCTATGAGGGGAACTACTCCACCTATCTGGAGACCAAGGCAAGGCGCCTCGAGATGGAGTCCAAGCAGAACGCCAGACGCGCCAAGAAGATGAAGAGCGAGCTGGAGTGGGTCCGCAGCTCGCAGAAGGCGCGCCAGGCCAAGAGCAAGGCCCGCCTCGCCGCCTACGAGCAGATGGAGGCCGAGGCGCGCCGCACCACCAAGGTCGACTTCACCGACATCCACATCCCCGTGGGTCCGCGCCTGGGCACCAAGGTCCTGGAGGTTGAGCACCTGCACAAGGCCTTCGGCGAGCGCGTGCTCATCGACGACCTGAGCTTCAGCCTGCCGCGCAACGGCATCGTGGGCGTCATCGGCCCCAACGGCGTGGGCAAGTCCACGCTCTTCAAGATGATCGTGGGCCAGGAGCCCGTGAGCTCAGGGTCCCTCGGACTGGGCGAGACGGTTCAGCTCTCGTACGTCGACCAGGGCCGCGAGGGCCTGGACGGCGAGAAGAGCGTGTGGGAGGTCGTCTCGGGCGGAAACGACCACATCGTGGTGGGGAGGCAGGAGATCCCCAGCCGCGCCTACGTGAGCGCCTTCGGCTTCAAGGGGACCGACCAGCAGAAGGCGGCGGGCGTCCTCTCCGGGGGCGAGCGCAACCGCCTGAACCTGGCCCTGACGCTCAAGCAGGGCGGCAACCTGCTGCTCCTGGACGAGCCCACCAACGACCTCGACACCGAGACGCTCGAGGCGCTGGAGGAGGCCCTTCTCGAGTTCCCGGGCTGCTGCGTGATCACCAGCCACGACCGCTGGTTCATGGACCGCATCTGCACGCACATCCTGGCCTGGGAGGGCACCGACGAGAACCCTGGCTCCTGGCACTGGTTCGAGGGCAACTTCGAGGACTACCAGAAGGACCGCGTCGCCCGCCTGGGTGCGGAGGCGGCGCGCCCGCACCGCCTCCACCGCAAGCTCACGCGCGACTAGCACCTGGACGGGGCGTGCGCCTGCTGCGCCCGACGTTCGTCAGACAGCCACAGACAGGGGAGGGCCTCCCGAAGCTCGCTTTGGCGAAACTCGGGAGGCCCTTGGCGCCTGCTGCGTGCCAGCCCCTGTGCTGCGTTCCGACCCCTACATGTTGAACGCGTACTCGGCGATGTCCTCGTAGGAGGCATCGTCATAGATGTAAAGCGTGCCCTCGACGGAGCTCAGGGCCTCGGTGCCGCCGCCCAGATCGCTCTTGCTGAAGTACATGAAGCACTCCACGTACTTGCCGGGCTGGATGGTCTCGTACACGTAGGCATCGATCATCTTGCCGTTGACCGAGAAGGTCCCCATCTTGCTGCTGAAGTCGATCGCCCTGTCGGACTTGTTGGTCACGGTCATGGCGTAACCAGGATCGCCAGACCAGTCGGTCCCGATGCCTGTGACGGTGATGGTGCAGTGCTCGTCGTCGGCGATGGTGACGGCTTCGATGGGCTTGATCGTGTCAGTGTCGGACTCGGCCTCGGTGAGCGCGTTCGCCACGCTTTCGTCGGGGTTTCCGATGGTGCCGTCTGGTGCCTTCTTGTTCTCCTTGCCCTTCTTGAACATCATCGAGGTGCCCTCCTGCGAGAGGGTCAGCTCCTCGCCCGAGAGCGTTGCGGACACCGACTGCCCCTCCAGGGTGACCTCGATCTCCGCCGCAGACTTCACCTTCCAGCTGCCCCTCATCGTGGAACCGAAGAGGGCGAGCTCCATCGTATCGTCCTCGTTGAGGTTGAGGAACACGTCAAAGCCCATAGAGCGCATGAGTTCGACGTCATCCTCGCCCAGGTTGTCGTCGGGCTTGTCGCCGCTCATGCGCACGAGATCCCAGGTGCCTGTGAAAAGGGACTTGTCGGCCGGCTTGGCACCTCCTCCAGCCCCACCCGCGCTGCAGCCCACTAGGAGCATGCAGAGAGACAGCGCGGCGACGATCGTCGAGACGATGACGGGCATGCGCCTCCTCATGACAACCTCCTTCGTCCGTCGTGGCGAATCGGTTCCGCCGACTTCCCCCACACTGGGATTGGTCTCATCTTGCCAGCTATTTGCCCCCGTCGGAATGACCCCGGGGCCAAAGAGAGGGGGCCAATTTGGGACAGCTGGACCAATTGGGTCCCACACCCGATAGAATGCAGGTGAGCATCCATCCGAACGGGGGCGCAATGATCCGTGTCATGATCGTGGACGACCAGGCCATGTTACGTGACTCGCTTCGCGTTGCCATCGGCCAGGAGCATGACATGGCGGTGGTAGCGTCCCTCTCGGATGCCTCCGAGGCCCCCGCTGTCGTAGAGCGGCTCGGCCCGGACCTCGTGCTCATGGACGTCTGCACGGAGGGTGGCCAGTCCGGCATCGCCGCGGTACGGCGCATCAAGGCGGCGCATCCCACCGTCCGCTGCATCGTCATGACCGGCATGCCCGAGGTCACCTTCGTTAAGCAGGCGCGTGAGTCGGGTGCGGATGGCTTCGTCTACAAGAACGTGGGAACGCGCGAGCTTCTGGCACTGCTGCGCTCGACCATGGCAGGTTACCAGACCTTCCCCAACGCCCCGGCCCAAGACCAGCTCGTCTCGGGGCTCACGTCGGACGAGATGGGCGTGCTGCGCCTGGTCTGCGAGGCCAAGTCGCGCCGTGAGATCGCCGAGGAGCTCTTCCTCTCGGAGGGTACGGTGAAGCGCCGCATATCCGAGATCCTTGCCAAGACGGGCTACGACAGCATCATGCGCCTGGCCGTCGACGTGGTCTCGCGGGGCTACGTCGTTCCGCGCCTCAGGGGCGAGTGACGCGTGCAAGCCGCTCCCAGGTGACGCGTGCGGGGCACTTGGGAGGCATGCCGTCGTTTGGGACAAGTGGCCCATGTCCACATACCGCAAAGGGACGCGGGGACATTCCGGACCGAGGCGGGGACCGTCACCATCTGAGGCAGGCGGCTAAGGCCAACCTCGGTGACGGGAGGACCCATGGGCATCTTTGGAAACCTGTTCGAGAAGAAGACCTGCGCCATCTGTGACGGCGAGATCGGGCTTCTGGGCAATCGCAAGCTCGAGGATGGGAACCTCTGCAAGGCCTGCGCGGCGAAGCTCTCGCCGTTCTTCAGCGACCGTCGCAGGAGCACCGTCGAGCAGATTCGCGAACAGCTCGACTACCGCGAGGCCAACAAGGCCGCCGTGACGGCGCTCAACGTGACGCGCACCCTTGGTGACAGGACGAAGATCCTCCTCGACGAGGACGCCCAGAGGTTCGTCGTCACCCCCTCAGGTGGCCGCTGGCGGGACAGCAACCCGGACGTGATGTCGTTCTCCCAGGTCACGGGCTGCAATGTCGACGTGCGCACCACGCGCGAGGAACTCTATCGCGAAGGTCCCGACGGAGAGCGCGTGAGCTACGACCCGCCACGCTATGACACCGACTACGACATCTACGTGATCATCAACGTCAACACGCCCTACTTCGACGAGATCGAGTTCCGTATCAACTCGATGCGCATCGAGAGCCCCGGCTCGCCGGACTACCAGTCCGCCATGGACCAGGCACGCGAGATCAAGGAGGCGCTCACGTCCGTGCGCGAGAACGTGCGTGCAGCCGTGGCCGAGGCGGCTGCCCCCAAGGCGGCCGTGGTGTGCCCGCACTGCGGCGCCACCACCATGCCCGATGCCAACGGTCGCTGCGAGTACTGCGGTGGTGCCGTGGCCTGACGCGCCGAGACCAGATGACGGGTATGACAGAGGAGGGAGCATGGGACTTCTGAAGGCAGGCATCGGCGCGCTCTCGGGCGTGCTGTCCGACAGCTGGCGCGACTACTTCTACTGCGAGTCACTTGCCGCCGACGTGCTTGCGGCAAAGGGCGAGAAGCGTGCGAGCGGGCGCGGTTCGAACGTCTCCGGCGAGGCCAACATCATCTCGGATGGGTCGATCGTCAATGTGAGCGACGGCCAGTGCATGATGATCGTCGAGTCCGGGGCTGTGGTGGAGGTCTGCGCGGAGCCGGGTGAGTTCGTGTACGACGCCTCGAGCGAGCCCTCGATCTTCACGGGGAAGCTCGGCGAGTCGATTGCCGCTACCTTCTCCCAGGCGGGCAGGCGCTTCACCTTTGGGGGCAGCCCCGCGAAGGACCAGCGCGTGTACTTCTTCAACACCAAGGAGGTCATGGGAAACAAGTACGGTACCCCATCCCCCGTGCCCTTCCGTGTGGTCGATGCAAACATAGGTCTGGACGTCGACATCTCCGTCAGCTGCAACGGGGAGTACTCGTACAGGCTCACGGACCCGCTGCTGTTCTACAAGAACGTCTGCGGGAACGTCAAGACGGCCTTCACGCGCGACAAGATCGACAGCCAGCTCAAGAGCGAGCTGCTCACAGCACTCCAGCCGGCCTTTGCGAGGATATCGGCCATGGGTATCCGCTACAGCGCCGTTCCCGGCCATACCGCAGAGCTCGCCCAGGCCCTGAACGACGTCCTCTCGGACACTTGGTCGGGACTGCGCGGCATATCGGTGGCCTCGTTTGGCATGAACTCCATCAGCGCGAGCCCAGAGGACGAACGCATGATCAAGGATCTGCAGCGTGCCGCCGTCATGCGTGACCCCACCATGGCTGCGGCCAACATCGCCGCCGCCCAGTCCGACGCCATGCGCACCGCAGCCGCGAACGAGAACGGGGCGATGGCCGGTTTCATGGGCATGGGTATGGCGGGCGCCATGGGCGGGCTCAACGCCCAGCAGCTCTACCAGGTGGGACAGCCCGCCGGTCCCGCGCCATCGCCTGCTCCTGTTCCGTCCCCGGATGCATGGACCTGTTCCTGTGGAGAGACCAACACCGGTAGGTTCTGCGGAGGCTGTGGCAGCCCGAAGCCCCAACCTGCGAGCGAATGGTTCTGCCCCGAGTGTGGAACCAGGAACGCGGGCAGGTTCTGCCAGAACTGCGGCCATCCTCGCGGTTGAGACAGGTGGCGGTGCCTCCCGCTCTGCTACCCTGAGGACACACGTCTTGCCTTTTGGCCGATGAGGCGTGCACCCTCCCTTTCGACGGCCTTGGGAGGTGACATGGCGACACGGTACGCATGCAGGCACGGGTGGCAGGGTCCTGCTGTCGCGGCGGCCCTGGTGGTCCCCACGCTCCTTTCCTTGCGGTCATGGGGACCTTCCGTCGTGCCCGTGGTTCCCTATCCGCATGAGAGCCCGTTGGGGACCTCGGCCCTTATGGTCGTCGCCCTTCCCCTGCTCTCCCTGTGGGGCATCTCGGTCAGCCATCGCTGTGCGGACGCCGTCGTCAGGCGTCGGCTCCTGCTCATCGACATCCTGCTTGTCACCTGGAACATCGACGCGCTCGTCAAGTACACGGCCGTGTCGGACGCCGTCGTTGAGCTGTGCTGGTATCTCTATTACATTCCCATCGTGTACCTCCCCCTCCTTCTGGTCCTCGCCGCGCTGCGGGTGTCGGGCCTGGAGGGATGCCCGTGGGCCACCATTGTGCGCAGGGGCGCGGTGCTTGTGGGCGCCGCGCTCTTTGGTGCCGTGGCCACCAACGGTCTCCACGGCCTTGCCTTCGTCTTCGACCGGCTGGACCCCGCCTGGGACGTGAACTATGCCTATGGACCGGTCTATGCCGCCGTTCACGTGTGGACCGCGGTCATGCTGCTTGCCTTCCTTGCCCTCATCGTCATCCATGCCCGCAAGGCGCTGCGCCGCGTGGTTCTGCTGGTGGCCCTCGTCTTTGTGCTGGGCATCGCCTACTCGCTGCTGTATGCCCTGAGGGTTCCGCTTGCGTACCTGACCAACTACTGCCTGCTGTATACCTCCATCTCGGTCATCGTCGTGGAGGCCAGCCTCGACCTGGGTCTTCTGCCCTCGTATCGCGGTGTCGCCCGACTGTTCGAGGACCTCCCCCTCGATATCAAGATCCTTTCGCCCGAAGGTGCCACCGCCTTTGCGTCCCGCTCTGCCACCCCCCTCACGGAGCGGGCATGGCGTGCCTTGGCGGGCCTCGAGCTTCCCCGTGGGAGAATGACCAGCTTCAGGTTGCCCCTGCACCTCGTCTGCCATGCCTTTGGCATCCCCGGGGGCATGGCCGTCCTCACCGAGGACATCGCGGAGCTCGATGACCTGCGACGGGCCCTTGACCTGCGTCGTGAGGATCTTGAGCGGCATAACCGTGCCATCGAACGGGCTCGTGGCGTTCGCGAGGAGCTGTTGGCCCGTCGCATCGAGAGGGATCTGGTTGCCGACGTCGAGCCCCTGCTCTCGGAATCGGTCGACCTCATGCATGACATCCTGTCCTCGCTCCCAGATGCGGGGGACGAGACCTCGCGAGAAAGGCGTCGACGCCGGCTCGTCCTGGTGAAGCTGCTGGTCGCCTATTGCAAGCGCAGGGGCGCGCTCGCCCTTGCGGGGGACGGCGTCGACCCGCTGGGTGCCGAGCACCTGCATCTTTTGCTGGACGAGATCGTCGCCGACGTGCGCAGCGCGGGCATGGTCTGCGCGATGTCCGTCGACGTCTCGGGGAACCTGTCCAACGCGTGCATGGGACAGCTCTATGACTGCATCCACGACCTCCTGATGCTGGTCAGCAAGGACGAGGGGGCGACCCTCATCGTCCATCTGGGAGAAGGCAGAGCGGGCCACATAGAGCTCAGGGCTGCGGTGGACGTGGAGGACGAGGAGGCCTGCGAGGCGCTGGGCCGCCAGCTGCGCGGGGACCCAGCGCACGGCCTTGCCACATCCGCCGTCGATGTCGATGACACGGTCCTGCATGTCCATATGACGGTTTCCCGTGGTACGGTCATGTCCCAGGGGGAGGTGGGCGAGGCATGCTAGGCGGACCGCCGCATCCCGCTCTCCTGGTGTGCGAGCTGCTCGTGGTGCTGTTCTGCCTCGAGTCGGTCCTGCAGACCATCTACGTCGCATCGCTCTTCTCGCGCCAGGACCTCCCCCTGGGATCCATCCACTTGGCCCATGAGCTCTCGCTCGCGGGTGCGCTCGTGGTCACTGCCATCCTCTGCGTCGAGATGACGGAGGGGCCTGTCGTGCTCGTGGTGGAGTTTGGCGTCCTCGGCGTTCCGGTCGACGCCATGGCTGCAGTCGGGTACGCGTGCTTCGCCCTGGGAGCACTGCGTGTCGTGGGGCCGTCATCGGGCATGGTGCCCTCCGTGCCGCCCTCCGAGGCGGAGGTGGGGGCCGGGCGCCCGGGACCTCTCCTGGGGACGCGCCTGGGCGTCGCCCTCGAGTCCGTGCTCGTGCTCCTTGCGACCACGCATGCGTCGCTGGTCGTCGGCGAGCATTGGTTCGTCTGCCTCGTCCTGTTGGCGGCGGCCATGCTCTATCGCACGGTCAGCCTCGTGCGGTGGGCGCATGACCGGCTGAACGGCTCCCTCACGTGCCTCTCACCCCTGCAGACGCTGTCCGAGCTGCCCGAGGGGGTCCTCTGCGTGACGAGGGACGGGCGGGTGCTCTTCATGAACGACTGCATGCGTCGTTGCCTCGCCACGCTGGGCCTCACGGCCGACCTGGGCGATCTGAGCGGGGCATGGGAGAAGATCGCGGCGGCTGCGATGGCGCACGATGGCGGCAGGGTGTCCGATGGCGGGGTGCGCGTGGGCGTCACCTCGGACGAGGTGCGCTACCTCATGCGCCATGACATGGTTGCGCTGGGTTCTGGCAGCGTATGCATCCTCGCCCTCGACATCACGGAGGAGGAGCGGCTGCGCCAGGGGGCCCAAGCCGTCAACCAGAGCCTCGAGGGGGCACGTCGCAGGCTTGTCGACTCGCTCGCGAACGTGGAGGAGACGGCTCGGATCGAGGCACGCCTCACCATGCGGGCGCGCGTCCATGACGTGATCGGCCAGAGGCTCTCCATCCTCCACCGTTGCCTTGAGGACGGGGACGTCTCGGACGAGACGGTGGAGCACCTGCAGGTGCTCCTGGATGACATAACCTCCGATCTGCGTGACCCGCACGAGGCGAACCCTTGCAGGTCGCTCGACACGCTCGTGGCGGCCTTTGGCCTGGCGGGCGTGGACGTGTGCGTGACCGGGTCCCTGCCCGCAGGGCGCCCGGTCGCGGCGTTCTTCGTGAACACGTTGCGCGAGGCCTGCACCAATGCGGTGCGCCACGGGCAGGCGCGTCGGGTGTGGGTGCATCTGGACCAGACGGAGGAGCTTCTGCGCCTGAGGGTCACAAACGACGGCGTCTGTCCGGTGGACGGAAAGATCGACGAGCGCGGGGGACTGGGTGGCATGCGCCACGCGGCTGCGGCGCTGGGGGCGACGGTCCGCGTCACCGCGAGGCCACGCTTCGTCGTCAGCGTCGAGGTGCCGCTTGACCCAAGGCCCGTGTCGCGTTGAGGACGCAGAGGACCATGACCCCCACGTCGCCAAAGACGGCGAGCCACATGGGGGCGAGGCCCATGGTGGCGAGGATGAGGATGGCGACCTTGACCGCGATGGCAAAGGCGATGTTCTGGCGGGCGATCGCCAGCGTGTGTCGGGCGACGCGGATGGCCGTGGCTATCTTGGACGGCCGGTCGTCCATCAGGACGACGTCGGCCGCCTCGATGGCGGCATCCGATCCCATTGCGCCCATGGCGATGCCCACGTCGGCGCGTGCCAGCACGGGCGCGTCGTTGATGCCGTCGCCGACGAACGCCAGAGAGGCGCCCTCGCCCTTCTCCGCCAGCAGACGTTCGACGTCGTCGACCTTGTCGGCTGGCAGGAGCCCGGAGCGGCACTCGTCGATTCCAAGCTCCTTGGCCACGTGGGTGGCGACCTCCCTGCGGTCGCCCGTGAGCATGACTATGCGGCGGACGCCCTCTGCCCGAATGGAGCGTATGGCCTCGGCGGCGTCAGGCTTCACGCGGTCGGCTATGACGACGTGGCCGGCGTAGCTTCCGTCTATGGCCACATGGATCACGGTCCCGTCGTCGACGTGCCCCTCGCAGAGGGTCCATGCGGCTCCGACCTGGTCCATGAGCCTGGTGTTGCCCACGGCGACCCTCCGGCCGTTGACGCTTGCGACGACGCCGCGACCCGCGATCTCGGAGACGTCCGTGATGGAGCAGTCGTCCGCCTCGTCGGGATAGGCCTGGCGCAGGGCCGCTGCGATGGGGTGGGTCGAGTTCCTCTCGACATGGGCTGCCAGGTGCAGGAGCTGGTCTTCGTCGACGAGGGACGGATGCACGCCGCCCACCTCGAAGCTTCCTTGGGTGAGGGTCCCGGTCTTGTCGAACACGACGGTGTCCGCCGTGGCGAGGGCCTCCATGAAGTTGGAGCCCTTGATCAGGATGCCGCGGCTGGATGCGCCGCCGATGCCGGCAAAGAACGTCAGGGGCACGGAGAGCACCAGGGCGCAGGGGCAGGACACGACCAGGAAGGTCAGGGCGCGCAGCAGCCAGGTGGCGAAGTTGGCACCAAAGTCACCGCTTGCGATGGGGGGGAGCAGGGCGACCACGATGGCCAGGCACACCACGACGGGTGTGTAGGCCCTCGCGAAGCGGCGGATGAATCCCTCGGAGCGGGACTTGTTCTGCCCGGCATCCTCGATCAGGCGCAGGATCTTGCTGGCGGTGGACTCCCCGAAGGACCGGGTCACCCGGACGCGCAGCACGCCGGACACATTGACGCAGCCAGAGACGACCTCGGATCCGACGGTGACGTCGCGTGGGAGGGACTCACCGGTCAGGGCGACGGTGTCGAGGCTTGACGCACCTTCGAGGACCACGCCGTCCAAGGGGACACGCTCGCCCGGCCTGATCACGATGGTCTCGCCCGGCCCCACGGATCCTGGGTCGACGACCTCGACCGCCCCCGCCCGCTCGACGCTCGCTGTGTCGGGGCGAATGTCCATGAGCTTGGTGACGGACTTGCGGCTGTTGTCCTCGGCCATCTCCTCGAAGAGCTCGCCGACCTCGAAGAACAGCATGACGAAGACGGCTTCGGCGAACATGGGCTCGCCGCCGGGTATGAAGCCGATGACCAGCGCTCCGATGGTCGCGACGGACATCAGGAAGTCCTCGTCGAAGGGGTCCCCGCGACCGATGTTCTCGGCCGCCTCACGCAGCGTCGAGGCGCCTGCGACGGCATAGCTGGGCAGGAAGGCCAGCAGTTGCAGCCAGAGGGGCAGCTCGACGAGCCTCTGGAGGACGCTGGCCGCAAGCAGCAATGCGGCTGCCACGACGATCTTCCTCAGGCGCGCCTTGGGGTCCTCGTCCTGGTCAGCGTCAGCGTCGTGGCTGTGACAGCTGACCCCGGGCTCGTCATGCCCCTCGTCGTGACGGTGGCTGTGGTGTGCGGCGTGGTTGCAGCAGTGGCAGGACATCGTGCCCCCTAACGTAAACGTATGAACAATCGTTCATATATAACGATGCGAGCGTAGCATGCGGAGCACCTGCGGTCAACAGGAGCCGGTCGAGGGGGGTTCTGTCCCAGCGTTGGGCGCGCCCCTCTCGACAGGTTGTCCCTACTGGGATTTCTTGGCGGTAGTGACGGGGGTGAGGTCGAGATCGAGGTCGACCTTCCCGTTGATGCCGTCCACCGATCCCTTGCTGCTGTACTGCCAGAGCGCGAAGTTCAGGCCCATCGTGGGGTGGGACTCGTACTCGGCATACCAGAATCCGTAGGAGGTGAGGTCCTCGAGGTTGTAGTGGGCGAGGTCCACTTGGCTGCCGTAGACGACGGCGTGGTAGCCGCCCGCCTCGCAGGTGCGGCAGAACGCCGCCGCGACCTTCGTGAGCTGGTCCTGGGAGAGGCTGGAGACGCGGTCGGTCCCGCTGGCCCCGGGCTCGAGGTCGAAGGCGATGGGATAGGTGGTCGGCGTTCCGTTGAGCCTCCGGATGACGAACCCGGCCTCCTCGGCGGCCTCGTCCTCGTTGATGGCCTGGGAGTAGAAGTAGACGCCCACGTCGAGTCCGGCGGCCTGCGCACCCGAGAGGTTGGCGTCAAACGTGGCGTCGGGGGCGATGTTGCCCTCGACGGTACCGCGGTAGCCCGCGCGGATGTAGGCGAACTCGATGCCGTCGGCCGCGACCTTCGACCAGTCAATGCTCGCGTTGTGCTCGGACACGTCGACACCGAGGCGCGAGAGCGTCTCGCCATTCACCACATAGCTGTAGCGGTCGCCATTCTTGACGAGGTTGCTCCAGCTGAACGGGCTGTGGTAGAGGTCCGTCGAGCTGTCCAGACCGGTGGTGACGCGTACCTTCGACTGCTGGGCCATGCTCTCCGCCCACTGCCGGTCCTGCGACGAGCAGAGGACGAGCCGCAGCATGCTGAGCAGGAGTAGGATTGCCACGATGCCGATGACGGGCTTCAGGAAGGCGGCACGTGGCTTGGTGGCCGAGGCGGCCCTGCGCGCGCGACTGTTGCTGTACTCGCGCGCGGCGCCGGTGCGCTTCTGCGTCATGGTTTGGGCGCGCGTCGTGCGGGCGGGGTGCATGCGGTTGCGATTGGAATGGTCCTCGCGGCTCCCGCGCAGCTCGCGACTGACACCGCGCTCCGCGTGCGAGGTGCGGGCGCCCCTCGACGGGTGTGGGGAGGTGGCCCGTGACGTGTGGCTGTGGCTGCTGGAGCGCGTTGCTCCCCCGCGTCCGCGCGCGGTTGGCGCCTGGCGCTTTGTCGGCTTGCGGTCATTCATGGGCCCCTCCCCTCGCGTATCGGTGACAGGTGCATATGGGCCTCATTGTCGCATGGGGCATCCTGGCGCACGAGGATAGCTTTTGCAACTTCGCCGAGAGCACATCGGGCGATGGGGCCTGGTGTGGCTCTGAACCTGGTGTGGTTCCGAATGCGGGCCTGGTCATGGGTCTGGTTATGGATCGTGCGGGCCGCTTGGGACCTGGCCCTATCCGCGCGCGCGATCCGCGACCGCTCGGGCGACGACGTCGGCGACGGACTTGTCGAGTGCGGACGGGATGATGTTCCGGGCGCTCAGCTGGTTGTCAGGGACAAGCGACGCGAGGGCCTGTGCCGCTGCGACCTCCATCGCCTCGTTGATCTCCCTCGCCCGTGCGGCAAGTGCCCCCTTGAAGATGCCGGGAAACACGAGCACGTTGTTGATCTGGTTCGGGAAGTCCGAGCGACCGGTGCCCACGACTGCGGCACCACCACGCAGTGCCTCGTCAGGCATGATCTCGGGGGTGGGGTTGGCCATGGGGAAGACGATGCCTTCGTTCATGCTGGCGACCATCTCGGCCGTCACGAGGCCTGGGCGAGAGACGCCGACGAAGGCGTCGGCACCCCTGAGCGCGTCGGCGAGGGTGCCGCGCTCGTGGTCGGCGTTGGTGACGTGGCTGATGGCCTCCTGGCCAGAGTTCAGACCCTCGTCGCCCTCGCAGACGATGCCGTTGACGTCGCACATGACGACGTTGCCAAAGCCCATGTGGGCGAGCAGCGCGCCGATGGCACAACCCGCTGCGCCTGCACCGTTGATGACGATCTTGACCTGTCCCATCCGCTTGCCGGTGACCTTGAGGGCGTTGATCATGGCTGCGGCCACCACGATGGCTGTGCCGTGCTGGTCGTCGTGGAAGACCGGTATGTCGCAGAGCTCCTTGAGCCTGCGCTCGATCTCGAAGCAGCGCGGGGCGGCGATGTCCTCGAGGTTGATGCCGCCAAAGGACTTGCTGATGAGGTAGACGGTGCGGACGAACTCGTCCACGTCGTGGGTGTCGATGCAGAGGGGGAAGGCGTCGACGTCGCCGAACTCCTTGAAGAGGGCGCACTTGCCCTCCATGACGGGCATGCCTGCGGCGGGCCCGATGTCTCCCAGGCCGAGGATGGCGGTGCCGTCCGTGATGACGGCGACCATGTTGCCACGACGTGTGAGGTCCCAGGACTTGGAGTAGTCTGCTTGGATCTGCCGGCAGGGCTCTGCGACGCCGGGCGTGTAGAGCAGAGACAGGTCATCGCGGGTCTCCACATGCCTGCGAGAGATGACCTCGATCTTGCCGTGCAGCTGCTCGTGGAGCTCTAGGCTCCGCCTGCTGGTGTCATCCATGCGCTAGACCATCTCCTCGGGTCTGAAGACCTTGTCGAACTCTGCCTCCGTCAGGTAACCCAGGGCGACTGCAGCCGTACGCAGGCTCGTGCTCTCGTCGAAGGCCTTGTGCGCGACACGTGCCGCGTTCTCGTATCCAATATAGGGGTTGAGGCAGGTGACGAGCATGAGCGAGTGGTGGAGGTTGTCGCTCATCCTGTCGCGGTTGGCACGAATGCCTGCGGCGCAGTTGTGGTCAAACGAGCGGATGGCGTCTGCCAGGAGACATGCGGACTGCAGGTAGTCGTAGGCGATGACGGGCATGAAGACGTTGAGCTCGAAGTTGCCCTGGCTCGCGGCCATGCCGATCGCGGCGTCGTTCCCCATGACCTGGACGGCCACCATCGTGACGGCCTCGCATTGGGTGGGGTTGACCTTGCCGGGCATGATGGAGCTACCAGGCTCGTTGGCGGGAATCGTGATCTCGCCCAGGCCTAGGCGTGGGCCGGACGCCAGCCAGCGGACGTCGTTGGCGACCTTCATCATGTTTGCGGCGAGCGCCTTCACGGCTCCGTGGCTGAACACGAGCGCATCCTTGCCCGTGAGCGCATGGAACTTGTTGGGGTCGCTCACGAAGGGCTCGCCTGTGATGTCGGCGATCTTTCGGGCGACCAGCGCATCGAAGCCTGCGGGTGCGTTGAGGCCGGTTCCCACGGCGGTTCCTCCGAGGGCGAGGCGACAGAGGCCGGGCAGGCTCGCCTCGAGCTGCTCGATGCCCGCCTCGACGAGGCCCCGCCAGCCGCTGACCTCCTGGCTGAATGCGATGGGCACCGCATCCTGCAGGTGGGTGCGGCCGCTCTTGACGATGCCCGTGTTCTTCTCCTCGAGCAGCCTGAAGGTCTGGGCAAGCTCCCGCGCGGCGGGGATGAGCCGCCGTTTGACCGCAAGGACTGCGGCAATGTGCATGGCGGTGGGGAAGGTGTCGTTGGAGGACTGGGAGCGGTTGACCGAGTCGTTGGGATGGATGGGCCTCTCCAGCGCGACCCCGTGCTCGTCGGTGGGCCGGCTGGCTTGGCTGGCGATTGGGCTTGCCCGGTTGGCGATCTGGTTCGCCCGTCGCGCGATGACCTCGTTGAGGTTCATGTTCGTCTGCGTGCCCGAACCGGTCTGCCAGACCTTGAGGGGGAACTCTCGTTCGTGCGCTCCGGAGAGGATCTCGTCGCAGGCGGCTTCGATGGCTCTGGCGTCGGCGGCGGGAAGGCAGCCCAGCTCGGCGTTGGCCTGGGCGGCCGCCTTCTTCAGGATGGCGAATGCGCGGATGATGCCACCGGGCATGGTCTCGGTCCCGATCCTGAAGTTCTCGAGGGAGCGTTGCGTCTGCGCGCCCCAGAGCGCCGCGGCGGGCACGCGGACCTCGCCCATGGAGTCGTGCTCTATACGGAAGCCATCCGCCTCACCCGTCTCCCCACACATGTGCACCATCCCTCTGTCACTTGTCCCCTGGTTGCGGCATCCGGTTGCACTCGGGCCGCTCAGGCCGCTCGGGCCGCTCAGGTCCAAGCATAGCGCTTTGTCGGCATGCCCCTGGGCGGCCCAGGCGGCGAGCGTGGCTCGGAAGCCGCAACGGCTCGGAAGTGGCAATGGCTCGAAAGCGATAAGCTATCTTTGATGCTCCTTCAGCGGATGCCGTTCTCAGGGGGATGCCATGGAAGGCACCACGAAGTCCAATTCCGAGGTGGCCGCCCGTCACGCGCAGGAGCTCTCCTCACAGTTCTCCCCTGGTGTCGTGGAGGTTGTCGGCGATGACAACACTCTCGCCGAGAGTGGCGTGCACTCAAGTGCCGACGAGCTCGCCAGGGCGATGCGCGGTCTCGTCCAGGCCCTCGGCGCGGATGCCGATGCCATCGGGTCTGCCGCAGCGACCTTTGACGAATGGGACGAGGGCCAGACCTACTGAGGCCAAAATGCCAGGTGCCAAGGGCGGGGCGTCGATCGAGGCCAAAGCCACCGGAACGAGGAGGTCCCCCGATGATCCAAATCAGGCCGTCGGCCGTGCAGGCGCAGATCGAGGGCAAGTACGGGGTCATGAGTGCGTTGAGTGACGAGTGCGAGCGCATCGGCCGTGCGGCGCAGTCGTTCGCGGACGAGGAGGCGCTGACGGGTCCGGGGTGGGATGTGGCGAAGAGCCGCATCGCAGCGTACTCGAAGCTGACCGCTGCCATGGTGTATGCCTGTGGGATCATCGGGATCGCCGACAGGCATGTCTTCTCTGCCCTCAGCTCGCGCTTCGGGAGCACGTCGGCCGTCGACGAGGAGGAATGGCTCCAGATGCAGCAGGAGGCCCGACACATGCTCGCTCAGGCCGAGTCGATCCTGAGCTCGTCGACGAGCCGTGGCACGGGACAAGATGGCGCGCTTGGCGAGTACGCGAGCGCGATCCCCGGGTACTTGGAGAGGATTCGGCGCGCCGGCGAGGTGCTCTCGAAGATCTACTCGTACTGCGAGGAGACGAACGGGCTCTATTCCGACGACGAGCTATCGGGCCTGTGCAACTTGGTGGCTCGTGGCACCAGGGCTCTCGCGTCGAGCGGCTTCGATGGCCAGACGTGCTCCTGGTCGGCATGGGATGACGGTTGGGTGGGTGAGCTGGACGTAGTGGTACAGGGCATTGCTGCGTGCGACCCCATGAGCGAAACGGGCGCGGTGGATACCGACGAAGTCTCTCGCGCGCTGTACATGATGCGTGCGTTCCCCGAGGGCTCTGCCCCCTACGAGAGTGCCAAGAGGATGCTGGAAGCGGCCCTTGGCAAGATAATGGAGATGGATGAGGGGGCCAGGCGGGCCGCGCTTGCGTGTTTCGCGCAGTCCGGGCTGGTAACGGGGGCTAGGGACGAGTACGGTTACCTCAGCCCCCAGTGCAGCGACGAGTTGGGGACCATCCTGCAGGAGACGGGGACCAGCTGGGATGTCTTCCTGGCCGATGCCGGCTACGACGAGCACGAGGGCGCCGATGACCTGGACGTTGCCGATACGGCGATAGGCACGGTCGTGTCGGGCCTGTTCGAAGCGCCCATG